>ENA-UESU01000145-UESU01000145.1-human-gut-metagenome-genome-assembly--contig:-NODE-145-length-58801-cov-22.061525_pt1 | contig 58801 bp, 50 predicted proteins | sample MGYA00243007_ERZ508008 | MGnify/ENA primary metagenome ERZ508008 (study PRJEB26167, sample SAMN06115399) | human gut metagenome | host: Homo sapiens | place: China:Henan | collected 2016-06-23...
TTCTTATTATAAGAGGTTGCCGGTTTTTATCGTATGGGGGAATCCGTTTTTGTTGGATGGGGTGATGTTTGGTGAATGTTTGGAGTTTAGCGGATTTTGCAGTAAGTTTGCAATAAATCAACATTTTGGCGGAGGTGGCGTTGTAACAATATGAGATTTCAGGACACATACATTCAATACGGCGTGGACCGTGAACTGGCGGCCCGGCTGGAGGGAATCAATCTGCCTGTCACTACGTTCAGGAACACATCCGACGAATCTTTGGCCGCCCGCTACGGCCTTTCGCCCGACGAAATCCGGCTGGTGAAGGATTGCATTACGCGCACGCCTATCCCGGCCGACACGGTGCGGGAACTGCTCGAGCGGAGCAACTACACGTGTTGCGTGTGTCATGGCACCAAAAGCAGTTCATACGTGGTACACCACATGGAGGAATACGCCCTCACGCGCAATAATTCCTACTCCAATCTGGCTGTGCTCTGTCCTGCCGACCACGATCTGGCGCACATGAAGGGGCGCGGACTGTCGGCCAGGCTTACAGCGGATCAGATAAGGCATGCAAAGGCCAAATGGGAAGCGCTGGTAGAGCGTCAGAATGTGATGAGGGCATGCAATGTGGGCGACATCTCACACGTGGAGTTCTGCAACATTCCGCGCATCTACGACCTCTGCCTGCAGCATCTCGGCTTCATTCCCGAAGTGCCGCTGACATCACGGATGTTGGAGGAGAATCTGATTCTTCCGTCGGGTTTTGTGAACGATGAATTCCTCAACTGCCGCTACCCCGACCGTCTGGTCACGCCGCTGAAGTATCCGTTTGCCGGAGGAGCGGGGTTGCTCCGCAGTTATCTCTTTCAGTTGTTTCAGGAAGTGGTCAAGGTTACCGGTGTGGAGGATCTCGACAGCCTGCTCAATCGCACGGCGGTGGCGGAGGGCAATCTCGTGGGGCGTATGTGCCTGTATGTCGGCGGCGTGTACGGCAAACAGCCGCAACTCCCGGTTACGGAGCACACACCGATGGTACACATGTATCTCAGGCGTAAACCGTTCTTTGTTGAGTGGATTGTGGACCCGCATTTCGCCACGGCCAACACGTCGCTCATACGGCTGGGCGGCCGGAACATCCATTTCATCTACGGGGCAATACGTAGTGTCGGCGTCAAGGTTTACAAGGGGGAGAAGTTCATACATTACGATATCCGCCCCTATGTGCTCGGCATGCCTAACTATCACATCGACAGATCTCCCTTAATTAACAATCCCTATGGCATTGATCTTGATGAGTTTTTCGATTAAGCCACCCTTCAGGATAGCCTGCTTTTTTGCAATTAGTCCAATCCGCAATTCTTTAGGGAATGAATAAACAAAGCCGCCTGCAACCTTGTGGTTACAGGCGGCTGACCCTTTTGACGGGGTCGGGGTGAGAAGACTCGAACTTCCGACCTCCACGTCCCGAACGTGGCGCGCTGCCAACTGTGCTACACCCCGAGCGCCTTTAATTTCGACCGCAAAGATAAGACATTTTCTTAAAATAACAATCACTTTTTAGCAGGATTTTTTCAAGGTAAGCGGAAAAGTGAGTTTTTTGCGCCGCTTTATGGAGGGAAAAGTGTAAATTTGTAGCTATGAAAGGCAATGAGTCCACATATATGCAGTTGCTTGCGGGGGCGGCGGTGGCATCGCTTCTGGGAGCATGCGCCTCGATGGGGCGCCCTACGGGCGGCGACTACGACATCGAGCCCCCGGTCTATGTAAAGAGCAACCCCGCGATAGGCGCCACAGGCATCAACCGCAACCATATCACCATCGACTTCAACGAGAATGTGCAGGTCGAAGATGTGATGAACAAGGTGGTAGTGTCGCCTGCTCAGAAAAACATCCCGCAGATTACCGCCAACGGTCACCGCGTGTTGGTGGAGTTACGCGACACGATGCAACCAGGCACAACTTATACCATCGACTTTTCCGATGCCATCAGCGACCTTAACGAGAAAAACGTGCTTGACGGCTTCGCCATCGATTTCTCCACGGGCGACTCGATAGACTCGCTGCGGCTGTCAGGCATGGTATTCGAGGCGCGCACGCTGGAACCCGCACAGGGGGTGCTTGTAGGCGTCTACTCCAATCTCACCGACACCACCATCACCACACTGCCGCTTGAACGCATCGCCAAGACCAATCAGCTCGGGCAATTCACCGTAAGAGGTCTGAAGCCGGGCGACTACCACATATTCGCCATCAACGATATCAACCGCGACTATCACTGGGACCGCTCGGAGGATGTGGCATTTTACGACGTGACAGTATCACCCACGGCTGAGACCACAACCGTTACCGACACCCTCACGGCAGCCGACGGCAGTGACTCGATTGTGAGTGTAAGCCGCACAAAATATCTGCCCAACGACATCTTGCTGACATGGTTCAATGAGGGATATACGCCGCAATATCTGAAGGATTACACGCGTCCCGACCGCCGGAGACTATTTGTAAAATTTTCGGCACCGAGCGACACTCTCCCCGAGATACGCCTGCTCAACGGCGTAGACTCCGGACAGCCAATCGACCGCTGGGCGCGCCTTAACGCCACCGCCACACTCGATTCACTTGAATATTTCATTACCGACACAGCCGTCGTAGCACAAGACACGATGATGATCGAGATGCGATACCTGCGCACCGACACCCTTGACCAGCTGTCGTGGGGCACAGATACACTGCGTGTGCTTTTCAAGGGAGCGCGCGAGGAGAAGCGGCAGAAAGAGGAAGCCGAGAAAAAAGCCGCCGAACGACGCAAGAAAGCAGAGAAAAAAGGTGAAAATATCGACTCCATAGAGGCAGCCGAAGCGGCAAAACTTACATTTGTAAAGGTATCGGCACCCGGTGGCGCCACACAGGAGATATACAAACCTCTGTTTATCGATGTCGACCAACCGCTCGACACTATAATCCAGAGCGGACTGCGGATGCTGATACTCAACGACACCATCTGGGATACCATTCCCGCGCCACCGCTCGTACCGGTCGACTCGTTCGGACTGCTAAAATATCAGCTCGACATGAAATGGACGCCCGGCACCAAATACAAATATGTAGCCGACTCCGCCACCATCATAGGAGCCTATAACCAGTGGAACAGCACGTTCACCCACGAATTTTCCACCCGTAAGCTCGAAGATTACTCCGCCCTGTATTTCAATGTGACCGGAGTGACCGACTCAGCGGTAGTGGAAGTGCTCGACAAGAGTGACAAACCGGTCGACGAAGCGCCACTCAAAGGCGGTGTCGCGGAATTTCCCTACATGCAGCCCGGCACATACTACGCGCGCCTGTATATCGACCGCAACGGCAACGGCAAGTGGGACACCGGCTCGCTCCTCGACTCCGTGCAGCCTGAAGAGGTGTATTACTACCCCAAGAAGATAGTGCTGAAAAAGAACTGGGACGTTGAGCAGTCATGGAACATCTACGACACCCCTATCGACCTGCAGAAGCCGAAAGAGATAGTCAAGAACAAGCCCAAGACCGCCAAGAAACGCCGCCGCAACAAGGACGGCACGTACATCGACGATGAAAATGGCGAACGTAATCCTGACGAAGAGGAAGAGGACCCCTACAACGAGGGCAATTTCTTCGGACCGGGAAACTCCAACGGCACCCGCAACTTCGGCAACGGCATGAACGGATTTAATAACCGCGGAGGATTCCGCTAAAATCTCACACCTATGGGAAATGCCTTAATTGACAAAGAGCTAATCGGAGAGCCGCGCCTCTATGACCTCGCCATGAGGCTGGAAGCGGAAACGCTTCATGTGCTGCTCTACCGGAGCGGGGAGCCGGAATCCATCGTGTACCGCGCCGTGCCGCTCGACGCGCCGGGACTGCCGCCGGAGCGAAGGCTTGAGGAGACTGTCTATAACAACCCGCTCCTTCTCTCCGACTTCCACAAGGTGACAATACTTGTCGACACCACGCGCTACGCGATAATCCCCGACAACGCCACCGGTGGCGACACGCTTTTCGCCGAGGTGCTCGCCGACCGCATGCTTCCCGACACAGCCGACGACTCGCGCGCAGAGACACTTTTCACCCCCATGTCGCCCGCGGGCGTGACAGTGGCGGTAAAGATGCAGTCGCAGTTGCTCGCGTTTCTGCGGCGCACATTCAACAACCCCGCCATCTATCCGCCGATAGCCCTGCTGTCGCGCTACTTCTACGACAGCAGCCGCATAGGACACTCAGGCAAAATCTATGTCAACATACGCCGTGACTCGCTCGACCTGCTCGCATTCACCGGCTCACGCCTTGAACTCGCCAACACCTTCGCATTCCGCGAGAGTGCCGATGCAATATATTATATAATGTCGGTAAGAAAGATGCTCATGGACCGCGACGGCGACGACCGCGAACTCCTGATAGCCGGCGACGACGCGTTACGCGACGAAACCACGGCAGTACTGCGCGAGTACGCCGGCTACGTGATGCCTGTCGTGTATCCGGCAACGCTTGTACGCGCGCCCAAAGATGTGCTGAAAGCACCGTTTGACTTAATAATCACACCCCAATGCGAATAATAAGAGGAAAATACGGGCGACGCCGCTTCGACGTGCCCACCAATATCTCGGCGCGACCCACCACCGATTTCGCGCGCGAAAACATATTCAACGTGCTTGAAAACATCGTGGACTTCGATGGCAAGGATGCCCTCGACCTCTTCGCCGGCACAGGCGCCATCACCTTTGAATTTCTGTCGCGCGGATGCCGCGAGGTGACGGCAGTAGAGAAGGCGCAAACGCAGTACCGCTTCATCAAGCAGGTGGCGCAGCAGCTCAATGTGCAGAATCTGCATCTGATAAAAGGCGACGTGTTCCGCTTCATCGCCACGTGTAAGGACACGTTTGACATCGTGTTTGCCGACCCTCCCTACGACCTGCCCGACTTCGGCAAGATACCCGGACTGGTGCTTGAATCGCAGATGCTGAAACCCGGCTCTATATTCATCATCGAGCACTCTAAAGCCTACGACTTCTCCACGCTGCCCCATTTCAAGGAGCACCGCGTCTACGGCTCAGTCAACTTCTCGATATTCGAGATGGGAATTTAAGTCAAGGGGCTATGCAACCCACTCAGGGGTTGAGTCAATGAGGGAGACGCTTGAGCCACGGGTATGCCTCCGGCATTACCCGCGGTTAACAGGAGGAATCCCCTTCGGGGATTTATGGTTGCATGCGCCTTAAGTTAGTGACATTAGGGGGATATCGAGCGGCAATTTAACCTCTTAACCGGCTTGCAGGGCAAGATTTTAACCTCTTAACCTTCAACTTTCGCAAGAGAAAGTTGAATAAGATTATTTTATGTCGCGGCGGAATGCCACGCGGCGGCGGTGTTGACGGCGGTCAAAGAATTTCCACTGCTGCTGCACATTCTCATTTTCGGCAAGCTCCGGATTGCTCTCAGCCCAACGGTATTTGTTTTTGATATACACCGGCAGAAGGTCGGTGAACAGAAGCGCGTTGACTCCTTTGCCCATATACTCCGGCTTGACAGCCACGAGCAGAAGGTCGACGATGTCGTTGTGACCGTACATGGCTTTAAGCAGATGATACCATCCGAACGGGAACAGCTTGCCACCCGACTTCTGGAGAGCCCTCGACATCGAAGGGATGGAGATGCCGATGCCCACGAGCTTGTCGTCGCTGTCGACAATCACACACACATTTTCCAGGCGCAATATAGGCAGATATATGTCGATATAATACTCTATCTGGCGCTTTGACAGCGGCGAGTAGCCGTAAAGTTTGTCATAAGCCTCGTTGATAAGCTCGAAGAGCGCCACACCGTAGTCAGCCTTGATTTTCTTGGCACTGGTGTATTTGATGGTGCGCAACCCGTATTTGCGGCGCACGATGTCGCCCACTCTCTGCAACTGCGCGGGCACCTCATCGGGCACTGTCATGCGATATTCGACCCATTCGGCTTCCTGCTTGAATCCCATACGCTCCATGTGACGCGGATAATAGGGATAGTTATATATGGTAGCCATCGTGCCAAGTTCGTCGTAGCCGTAAGTAAGCATTCCTTCATGGTCCATGTCGGTGAAACCCATCGGTCCCACGACCGAAGTCATGCCCTCGCTTTTCGCCCACTTCTCCAGCGCGCCGAAAAGTGCCTCGACAACCTCATTGTCGTCGATAAAGTCGAGAAAGCTGAAACGCACGTCATTAGAGCCGGTGCGCTCGTTGACTACGGTGTTTATGATGCCGGTGATACGTCCCACAGGCTTCCCGTCGCGGTAAGCCATCCACGATTTTGCCTTGCAATAGTCAAATGCGGGATTTTTCTCGGGGGTGAGAGTCTCTATCTCGTCGAGTATCAACGGTGGCACGAAGTAAGAATTGCCCTTATAGTGATCAATTCCAAACTTCACATATTTTTCAAGTTCAGCCTTAACCGGGGCTATTTCTCTTATTTCTACTGACATATTTCTTTCGGTAATACTTTTTTACAACATGTTACGATTTACTGATTCCGTAGGTCGAGGTGACCCACACGGCAAGCACAAACATCAACAGCACAAAAATCCCGACAAGCAGGTAAAGCTGGCTGCTCGACCGGCTTTCAAGGGCGAGGTGGAGGTCCTGAAGGTCGCGGAAGCGTTTTTTCGGATCGGGGTCGGCACAACGGCGCGCCACCCTGTGAAGCTTCGCGTCTTTCTGTCCGAGACTCTCAAGTGCCTCCGAAAGCACCAGCCCGTAATTGTAGATATCTTCCGACATGTCGGCAGGCTCCATGTGCTGACGCTGGTCAAAACCCACGTCAATGAGCTTGAGGTTGCCTATGTTTTCGGTAAAGATGATGGTCTCCGGGCGTATGGGATGATGCACGATATGGTTGGTCTGGATATAGTCGATGGCGTCGACAAGGTCGTGACGCAGCTTCTCGATGATTTCAGGTGTCACTTTGCCTTCGTCGATAAGCTTGCGCAACGAGTCGCCATACACGTCGTCGGTAATGATACACCTGCCGAGTCCGGGTACATCCTCGAAATCGTTGATCATGACGATGTGGGGATGGGCAAGATTGTAGCGCACATCAAATTCCTTTTCAATCATGGCGCGCATGTCGGGATTGTCGGCATATTCGGGCTTCAGGGTCTTCAGCATCACCCATTTGCCATGTTTCTTCGCCGTGTAGACGAGATAGTATTCCTCTTCCCATTCAGGGAGCAGGGTGATTTCAGTCCATTTTTCCAAATGTGACGCGCCGGGATCGTCAGTCTTAACCATCTAATCAGTAATTAATCAGGCAACAAAAATACAAAAACATTTCCTATATGGCAAAATAGTTGCCACATATATAATATAAAACGGGCGTGTCAAAACATTATTATTCCGACACGCTCCGTCAATAACAGTTTATAATATCTATCAGATTACATCATAGTCCATGCCCATGTAGTGCTGATAGGGATGGTCACATGCCGGACATACCTTCGGGGGTTCGGTGCCTTCAAACACATAACCACACACGAGGCACTGCCACTTGATAGGGGTGTCACGCTTCCACACAGTGCCGTCCTGTACCTGCTTCAGATAATGCTCGAAGCGCTCGCGGTGACGGTTCTCGATTTCGGCGATTGCGCGGAAATGTTCGGCGATTTCGGTAAATCCTTCAGCGTCGGCATCCTTGGCAGCATTCTGATACTGCTCGACGCCTTCAGTCAGCTCTTCGCGGGCTGCTGTGGCAAGATTGGAGGCGGTATCGCCTATCACACCGGCGTCGACATTAAGATTGCAAGGCACTACCCCGCCTTCAAGAAGCTTGAAAAACACCTTGGCATGGTGTAGTTCATTGGCAGCAGTCTCGTCAAATATCTGCGCGATGGGGAAATAGCTTTCCTTGGTAGCCTGCTGGCTGTAAAATGTGTAGCGGGTGTAAGCCGACGACTCGCTCATGTAGGCGGCAACAAGATTTTTTTCTGTCTTGGTGCCCTTGATGCTCTTTTTTGTAGCCATTGCTTTATATTTTTATTGTTAACCGTTTTTTAATATGTTCTTATACAACACCGTCGCGCCGGGAAAGTTTATGCTACGTGCGATAATAGTCATGCGACCCGCTACGGGGTCGAGATGGCGGGGAGGCATCTGCCTGCCACGGGCGCACCTTCGGCCCTGCCCGCGGTTAACAGCATCTTGCCCTTTCAGGGCAAAATCCTTAAGGATAGCCCTCCTCCTTGCGGGCGCCCTCCCAGGCGTTTTCACTTCCGCACGTTGCAGGGTGCGGGTGTCGGGCTGTCGGCATTCATTCGGGTCAGTGATGAAAACCAATCGCGATAGCTTGTTGTTATCACTATCGAACAATTACTAACATCTAACACATATACAGCTATGAACGACCGTATAAGCTACGAAGAGAAAAAAGAGCTGCCCGATTCAGTGTTCGGACTGCCGGAACGCAGAGAGTACCCGATGCCTGATGCAGCACACGTAAGAGCCGCCGAGGCTTATTTCAGATATTGCCCGGAAGACCTCAAGCCACGCCTGGCGCGTGCCATCCTTCAGAGGGCGCAGGAATTCGGCGTCGATGTCGAAAGCCCCACCGTACTTGCCTACGCCGACAAATAACCGTTAAAGCATTGACATAATGAAGAACAGTACATCGCAGCCTTCCGAATCGCCTGTAACGGCATCAGGAAGAAAAAAGATCGTATCGACCGCCAAAGGGTCGCTCACGATGATGGCGATGGCAATCCTCCTTATCACTTCGATATTCAGTCTGCGAGGATTGCCGTCGGAAGCAAAATACGGCATCCAGTCCATCTTCTTTTTCATTTTTGCCGCAGTGGTTTTTCTGGTGCCCTTCTCGCTGGTATGCGCCGAGCTTGCCTCGACCTACACCAAAAGCGGCGGTCTCTACCGCTGGGTGTCGGAAGCTTTCGGACCCAAGTGGGGATGGACTGCGATGTATCTCGAATGGCAGACCATCATATTCTGGTTTCCGACAGTGCTGATGTTCGGGGCGGCGTCGCTCGCCTACATCGCATGGCCGGAGAGCTTTGACGCGGCGCTCGCCTCTAACAAGTGGTACACCCTCGTGGTGGCGATGCTCCTTTACTGGGCGGCGACATTCAACGCTTTCCGCGGACAGAAGTCGGCAAACCTCCTGAGCACCTACGGGGGACTCGTCGGCACCATCATCCCGGGCGCGCTCCTTATAATACTCGGTATATTATATGTGGCGCTGGGCAAGCAGAGCAACCTCGCCGACCTGCCCTTTTTTCCTGACTTCTCCCACTTCAACACCCTTGTGCTCGCCGCGTCGATATTCCTCTTCTTTGCCGGAATGGAGTCGCAGGCGGTGCATATCAACGACATGAGCAACCCCGCCAAGCAGTTTCCGAAGTCGGTGTTCATCGCCTGTATCGTGATTGTGGCGCTTTATGCGCTCGGCACGCTGGTGATAGGCGTCGTGGTCCCGTCGGACAACATCAACCTGCTGCAGTCGCTGCTCGTGGCGTATAAGGCGCTCTGGTCGGCGTTTGGTGTGGGATGGCTCGGCAACGTAGTGGCATTGCTTGTAATGTTTGGTGTGGCGGGACAGATAAGCGCGCTTGTCACCGGACCGTCTACCGGACTTATGGCGGTGGCACAGTCGGGCTACCTTCCCCGCTCGCTCCAGAAAGTCAACGCCAACGGCGTCAACAAGTCAATCCTATTCATCGAGGGCGCTTTCGTGAGCCTGCTGAGTCTTGTGCTCATCGTGCTCCCCACCGTCGAGTCGGCTTATCAGATAATGTCGCAGATGGCGACCATCATCTACCTTATAATGGTGGTGATGATATACCTCGCCTTCATAAGGCTGCGTCGCACGGCTCCGGGACGTCAGCGCGGGTTCAAGGTGCCGGGTGGAAAAGCGGGCATGATAATCGTGTGTGGCGTGGGCATACTCGGCGCACTCCTCGCAATGGTGCTGAGCTTTATCCCGCCGTCGCAGATAGCCACCGGCTCGCCGGTAGTGTATGTGACGATTATCGCCGTCGGCGTGGCGGTGTTTGTGGCACTTCCGCTTGTTGTCTACCGCCTGCGCAAACCGTCGTGGCGTAACCCCGACGCTCATTTCTACCCCTTCGACTGGCAGATAGAGGGCAGAAAGCCGTGGGAAGTGTCGAAATGGGGCTACGGCTACACCCCCACCGACGAAGAGGTCGAGGCAGCCGAGACCAACGCCATCAGCAACCACGCGCTGCACAAGCATATGTAATCAGGAGATTTCAGTTGTCAGTTGTCAGATTTCAGTTGTCAGAGGGAGACTTTAAGGACCTTAGGGACTTTAACGCCCCTTCTGACAACTGACAACTCCCCTCTGACAACTCCCCTCTGACAACTGACAACTCCCCTCTGACAACTCCCCAAAAACCGATACTATTTTAACCAAATCAACCTTGATAAACCGCAGGAAACGCCTGCAATCTCTCATTTTCAGACCTTACGCTAATAAATTTTCACCTTTTCAAAATATTTTTTGTACAATTATTTGGTAATAAAATACAGAAACCTTATCTTTGCCATCACGAAGATTGAAGATACTTGTCGACCTCCGGCTGCGGAGGCGACTCTATAGATAGTTTTACTTACATGCCCGGCGTAACACACAGTGCAATGACCTGCGCCCGGCTATGTTGATTTGAGATTTATAATTAACCTGATTTAACAGTGAAAGATAGAGTTGTCCTGTTTTTATTATTGCTGCTGACAGGCTTTAGCGTAAAGAGCCAGAACGTAGCAATCAAGAGCAATTTGCTCTACGATGCGATAGCCGTCGCCAACCTTGGCGTCGAGGTGCCGCTCGCTCCACGATGGACCGTCGACCTCTCAGCCAATCTCAACGCATGGACTATCAACGAGCACAAGTGGAAACACTGGCTCCTGCAACCCGAGGCGCGGTATTGGTTGTGCGACCGCTTCCAGGGTCATTTCTTCGGTGTACACGCCATCGCGGGTCAGTACAATGTGGGTAATCTCCACAACAACATCAAGTTTCTCGGAACCGACTTTTCCGACCTCACCCACAACCGCTATCAGGGCTGGATGTTTGGCGCCGGACTCGCCTACGGATACTCCTGGATACTCGCTAAACACTGGAACATCGAGGCTGAGATAGGACTCGGATGGATTCACACACGCTCCGACGTCTACCCCTGCGCCGAGTGCGGCACAAAGATTGCCGAAGACAAAAACCACGACTACGTAGGCCCTACCAAAGCCGCCGTAAGCCTTATATACCTCTTCTGAATACACAGTCTCTTCCCGATTATTAACCGCAACCAATGATGAAAAAGATATTTTGCACAGGCGTCTTGTGTGGCGTCACGCTCCTCACAGCCTCGGCAGTGACCTCGATGAATGTCACCGTCGGCGACGCCCCTGCCGATAGGGGGGGTAATTCATTGACCATCAACCCGTTAGACATAGCACATACCGATAGTAATCTCTTTGTATTGCTCGACATCGACGCTACCGGGCTACGGATGAAGTCAAACCGCGAGGTCACGCTCACCCCCATGCTCGTCAGCGACAACGCAGCCGACACAGTAAGGCTCAAATCTTTCACCATCGCCGGACGTAACCGCTACTACCACGGCATACGCAACGGCGCCCCCTCCCCGATATTTCTCCGCGCAGGCGACATCGACCGCCCCATCAACTACCGCGACGACACCCCTTACCGCGATTGGATGGCGACAGCGCGCCTTGTGATCGACACCCGCGAGAGCGGATGCTGCAACGCCGTCGAGGCTGAAGGCGCGATACCCGTGGCGCGCCTCGACTTCACGCCCAAGACCTTCGCCCCGCAATATCTCTACATCTCCCCCAAGGCTGAGGCAGTCAAGACACGCGCCCTCAAGGCAAGCGCCTACATCGACTTCCCCGTCAACAAGACCGTAATCTACCCCGATTACCGCCGCAACCCCGCCGAACTTGCCAAGATACGCGCCACTATCGACTCCGTGCGCACCGACAAGGATATCACCATCACCTCACTCCACATCACCGGCTACGCATCGCCCGAAGGCAGCTACGCCAACAACACACGCCTCGCCGAAGGGCGCACCGAGGCGCTCAAGCAGTATGTCCAGAAGCTCTACAGCTTCCGCCCCGGACTGATATCGACCTCCTACGTGCCTGAGGACTGGGAAGGACTCCGCGCCTACATAGCCGCCGACACCGCCCTCACATGCCGCGACGAGCTGCTCGCCATAATCGACTCCGACCTCGCCCCCGACGCTAAGGATTGGAAGCTGCGCTCGGCATATCCCGCCGTAGGCAAGATGCTGCTTGCCGACGTGTACCCCGCCCTCCGTCACTCCGACTACGCCATCGACTACACCATACGCTCCTTCACCACCCCCGAAGAGATAATAGAGGTGATGCGCACGGCACCGCAGAAGCTCTCGCTCCAGGAGCTGTATGTAGCAGCACTGTCGCAGGAGCCTGGAAGCGACCTTTACAACGAGGCGTTTGAAATCGCCGTAAGGATGTATCCCGACGACCCAACCGCCAACCTCAACGCCGCCAACTCCGCCATGCAGCGCCGCGACCTGCGCAATGCAGAGCGTTACCTCGCCAAGGCAGGCGACTCAGCCGAGGCACAGTATGCCCGCGCTATATTCACCGCCCTTTCGGGCGACCGCCCCGCCGCCGTCGAGGCTCTCGGCGCAGTCCCGGCGACACCGCAGGCAGCCGACGCCGCAGCCCAGCTCGACGCCCTCATCAAAGCCGACGGCAAGCATTTCCATATCATCACCGAATAGCCATGCAGCGCCCTCTCGAAAATATAATTTTTGATGATTCCTACGGAAACATCTTCCCGGCTACCGCTTTCCGTAGGTATCGCTTCGCTCAACCTACGGCTAAACGCAGATTATCCCTCCGGGAAATTTTGCTCATGAGCAGCATGGGAACCGCCGGCACAGCAACCATTTCCATCCCGGATGCATCGCGGTCGCCCTTCCAGGCGCCCCTACAGCTACGCGATGGAGCCCTCCGGGAAATTTTGCTCATGAGCAGCATGGGAACCGTCGGCACCACAGCAGGCATCCCGGATGCATCGCGGTCGCCCTTCCAGGCGCCCCTACAGCTACGCGATGGAGCCCTCCGGGAAATTTTGCGCGGTGATGCAAGCCGGTGTAGGGGCGAGTGGAAGCTCGCCCGCACAACAGCAGGCGATGATGCCGGATGGGATTTGCCCCGGCAGGGGCAAGATGTCGTTAACCGCGGGCAGCGCCGAAGGTGCGCCCGTGGAGCGAAACACCTCCCCATCCTCCGCAACCCTGAAACGGGTTGCACAACACCATATCATGCAACCACACATTGATTCTAAATAGTTGAAATTTTCTTTATTCAAATAAACCAATAAAAACCAGACAAATGAACGTAATTAACAAATTCCTCATCCCGGCACTCGCCCTCGGCATGTTTGCTGCCTGCTCGGATGACAACAAGTTCGAAGGTCCCGCAGACGACACCACACAGGACACCCGTGTGCAGTACCTGAACATTTCCATCGCAAGCGGCAATTCTCTTAGCCGCGCAGGAGAACTCGGAACAGACGCGGATTATGATGACGGAGACGATGAAGAAAGTGGATTGAAAAACATCTATTTTGTTTTCTACGATGCTTCAGGAAATCTCGTGACATCAATTGGACCTAAGTCTACTAATGAGTTCACCGTAGGAAGTAACGAGCCTTATAATGTGGAAAAAGTTCTTTCAGGAACTATTGCCATTGAACTCGAAAAAGGAGCTTCGGATCCCGCATACGTAATGTGTTATATCAATCCCATACAAACTGGTTCGACTGCTACTGGTGAGGGTTCAACGGACAACGCTTCCTTAAAAGCCCCGACAATCGGAGACATTAAAAATATTAAAAGAACCGAAGTTTTCAAAACCGAGAGTGGTAAAAAATATTTCGGAATGTCAAATTCCGTATATTATGACAACGACAATAATCTTGTCCGCGCAACTCCCATTCCTGCAGGTGCATTAAAGCTTAAAAAAGAAGATTTAAAAGATGCTCCAGAAGTAAAGATATATGTAGAGCGCTATGCGGCTAAAGTAAAGGTAACTTACGCCTCAGCAACAAACAATGCCGTAAATCTACAAGAACAAAAATATAAACTAACATTTACCGTTGAAGATTGGTATCTTAATGCTCGAGAAAAAGAATACTTCGTATCTAAAAGCTTTACAAAAACTGTGTCTGGAGACGGAGTAGGCTCAATGGGTGCTGAAAATGCCACAAAATCAGACCTTAACAACCAACTTTCTCATTGGACGACATGGAATGCTCCTGAACTTAACCGCTCGTTTTGGGCTCGTTCAGTCAATTATTTCTCATCCGATTATCCCAATGTTTCAGATGACATTAATAAAGACGGCTCTAACTACAATGTCGATTATTTCTCTTACAACCAGATAACATCTGGCAGTGATAAGGTCGGTCTTACCTCAGGCGCAGCCATCTATGCTCGTGAAAATACAATTGGAGGAAATGCACTTGGGGGCGTAACAAACACTCTTGCCGCACTTTCTTCAGTAGTACTTGTAGGAAAATATTCGCTTGAAGGATATGAACCCAATACTACTTTTTATGTCCGAGACAACAAAGTATATTTTAGCGCAGCAAATGCAGACAAAGGTGATTTATCTATTTATCAAGGACTTCTTGGCAATGGTGTAAATGGCATTCTACAAGTTGAAACCGCTGCAGCCACAGAAACAACCGAGGCAACTTACAAGTCGATTGACGGTTCTGAAAGCGATATACTTTCACTTCTTGAAGTTTATCATCCCTTCGGTAAAACAGAAAGCGCAGTTTCAGTGCGTGTCAAAGAAAATGTGACCGATGCTCAGCTGCAGACAGCAAAACTATATTACGTAAGCTCAGGTGTGCGCAAAGCATTGAAAAATGCCGACATCAAAGCAATGAATAATCTCCTTCTTGCAAATGTCGGAACCATGGATGCCTACACTAATGGTATGGCTTATTTCAGTATTCCTATCCGTCATCTCGGCTGGCAACGTGACGGTAACACAAACAAGACCGCGGAAACAATTAACTGGTCAGCCGTTAAGGAAGGCGACTTCGGTATTGTCCGTAATCACTCTTATGACATCGAAATCACATCGTTTGGAAAGGGACTCGGCTCAGGTATCTTTGACCCCAACAAGCCTATTGTACCTGAAAAAACAAAGACTACTTGGTACGGTAACTATAAACTCCGCATTCTTTCTTGGCGCATTGTACCCAAGCAGAGTGTAGCACTTTAATCTCCTCCCGAATCAATAATTGATTCACCTTTACGCCCTAACGGGTGGACACAGGGCGGGAGGCTTTGACCGGCCTCCCGTTCACAAAAAAACAAATAAACCGATTAAGCAATGAAAATGCTAAACATAGGCAAATATATCATTTCGGCAACAATGGCTTTGACTGCCTGGTCATGCGGACTAATCAATGAGGATCTTGACCCGTGTACCGTTGACTATAAGGTCAAGTTCACATACGACCGCAATATGCTATACACCGATGCATTTGCCACTCAGGTAGAGTCAGTCTCACTCTTTGTATTTGACAAAGAGGGCAACCTCGTATGGAAAGGGAGCGACAACGGCGAAGCTCTCACCCGTCCGGGCTACACCATGACCCTGCCACTTGAACCGGGAGACTATGACATGATTGCATGGTGCGGGCTCAACGAGGGAGAAGAGTTTTCTCTTGCCGCCGCTGACCCTAAAACAAAAGACGACCTACAATGCTCACTCCGCAAACTCTCTGACGAGCGCGGCGCATACTCCGCATCTAACCTCAACCGTCTCTATCATGGTACTGTCAATGACATTCATCTCACCCGTTTTGACGGCAACGGAGAGCAAAGCGTAATAATCCCGCTCACAAAAAACACAAATATTCTCCATGTATTGCTGCATAATCTTGACGGTACACTGATGGATGAAAATGATTTTGCCGTGACCGTCGAGGCGTCTAACGGTCTTATGCACCATGACAATTCAGTAATCGGTAATGACCGCTTTGAATATCGCCACTGGCGTCGTCGCTCGGCGATGGTAGGTTCTCCAGCGGAAGAGGCAGGTCGCGCTCCTATCACTACTTATTCGACCCATATTTCCGATCTGACTGTCGCGCGACTTATGGCTGACCGTGACCCGCGACTTATCGTGACCCGTAATGCTGATGGCGAAAAAGTCGTTGACATCCCTCTTGTCGACTACCTGCTAATGGTGAAAGATGATGATTCGCGCCGTCCTATGACCGATCAAGAATATCTTGACCGTCAGGATGAATTTACCATCAATTTTTTCCTGACCGGGGACAATTCATGGGATCGCACCACTGCTATATACATTAACTCATGGCGAGTGGTGCCGAAACAGGATACAAACCTCTGATTTCCATACGGGCTGAAAAAATGATGAATATTAACGACATATTATCACGGTCGACGGCAATACTGCTATTGTCATTTATTCTCGGCGCCTGCTCGTCAACCTCTGAACCAGCACCGGCTGTCGATGACAATGACGGGGTGTCTCTGACCTTTACCGTTGCATCCGACATGGAGGGGTCACGCGCCGCAGACTTGTGCAATGGCGATGAGACAGCATCAGCCTGGGAAAACCATATAATTCTCGGGAAATCCACAGTGTTTGTATTCAAACATGACGGCACACTGCTAAAAAGTGCCACAGGCAATGACCTTGAGGACGTGACCGTGTCAAACGACAAATCAACCCTCACCGCCACCATAAAGATTGACGATCCATATCTGCTCAATCTCAAGCAGGCTGTAGTCGACATCGCAATAGTGGCAAACGTGGACTTTACCGAACAACTCACTCCCGGCACAACTACAATCGACGATATCGCCGACATGATAACACAATTTACAGTACCGACAGTTAACGACGACAACAGCGGCATTCCTATGTGGGGCTACCGTGGGACTGTATATCTCGGCTATCTCGCCGGAGATGGTTCAAAAGCATCTCCGCTGCAATGCGGGACTATAAATATGCTCCGCGCATGGGCAAAAATCAATGTGCTCACCGGTTCTCTTCCTACAGGATATAGGGTAACAACTACTACTTTCAATACACCTAACGAATCTTTCTATACCGCGCCTTATGATGTATTAAAAATTTATGCGCGAAATACTGAAAACATCACGGCACCGTGTCCGACCAATCCATCAGAATCTCTGACGACATTTAACTCCGCTACAACATCTGAAGGTGTAGTGACTTTCTATGCCCCCGAAACGGGCAACTCCGATGACGACCACTACATTCAGCTCTCTCTGCAAGCTCCGGATGGGACAGCAGTAGAAGATAAGCAAAATATCCGGATACCCGTATGTCTCTATGACGAGGCGGGGAAACCGAAGCCCAACTCCAAACTTGATCTGATTCGCAATCATATATATAGCTTTGAGCTGCAATATGATGCTAATGCGGAAATCACTTTGAAGGTGAGGGTGAAGAAGTGGGGATATCACAAGATAGTATTTGACATGTAATAAACCAAGGCATTGATTCAGTGATGAAAAAGCTTTTATCGACATATCTTCTCAATATCATAGCGGCGATGGCACTGATGATGACCGCAGCCGCGTGTGTTGACGACACCGACCTACCCGAAGTAGCCGCGCCCGGCACCTCGGTCACCATACGCATACCCAATCCGGCAGCCGCCGATGCCTTCGCCCGCTCCCGCGCCGAAGCCGATTCACCCGCCAATGCCGGAACCAATGTAGGGGCGAGTGGAAGCTCGCCCGCTCCCGCAGCATCACGCGCCGAAGAAAAAGATATGGATACCGAGGCTAAAGAGGGCGACATCCATTCCCTCTGGCTACTTGCCTACAATACTGACAATAGCGACTACAATGTCATCCGTCAGCTCCAGTCATCCGGTCAGCTCACCCATGAATACAGCGAGTACCGCATAGAGTTCAAGCCAGGCACGTACCGCATCTATGTCGTGGCAAACCTCGACGAGTATATCACGGGGGAAATAAGCACCTCCACAGAAGAAAGCTATTTGGAGAAACTCATCCTCAACTTCTCCCCCGAGAAACTCCCCAACACTACCGACGGGCTTCCCATGGCTTGCCTCCCCGCCCAGGTCGACGGTGCTGACCCCGACCTCGGCATCATCACTGTCGAAGCGGGCACAACCAAAACCATACAGACCGACCTTACCTTCCTCTGCGCGAAGGTGCGCTACACCATCCTGTTTGACAACAGCGAGGGAGGCTTCTCCCGCGAGGCTTTCGGCTCCTCAACCGTCACCTTCAACACCGCCTCCCTCACCGGCGTAAGGAAAGAGACCCCCCTCACCGATGCTGTGAATGCGCTTGATGGCGCATTTGAGGTCGGCGCGCAGTTGCGCGCCGTCACTTACCCTAACGACCTTAGCGACCCTAAAGACCTTAGTGACCTTAAAGACGCTGCTGACGCTAACAAGCGCGCCTGGCAAGGCACCATGTATCTCCCCGAAAACCTCCTCACCGGTGCCCGCACCATCCTCCACCTCGGCGCAACCCTCGACGGCAACGGCGCCAACCTCTCCTACACCGTCAAGCTCCCCAAAAACGCCGCCGAAGCCAACGACTCGGAACCGGACTATACCCTCACCCGAGGACACTTCTACGACCTCGTAGGCAGAGTGACCACCATCGGCGACCAAATCGACATCACCGCATCGGTAGCCGACTGGACTCTCCAGGCCCTCACCTACGACCTCCACGGCCCCTACTTCCTCCATGTCGACAAAACGAAAATTGAAGATCTTGTAGCCGGTCTTGAAGAGACCTTCACCTACGAGACCGATGCCCCAGATATCAAGTTTGAGTCATGCGACTACGACGGAAAGAAACTCTTTATCGTAGATAAAGGCGTTGACGAGGAAACCGGCAAAAACTATATCTCGGTCAAGGTAAATCCCCAAATCGCCGCCTCAGGCGCTGTCCTCGAAGGCAACAAATACTACTTTGACATCATCGCCGCCAATCTGCGCAAACGCATACTGGTGACGCCCGTCAAACTGACGCCGTTCCTTAACGTAAGCCCGACCGAAATCGAGATAAACATAGCCGAATATATCGCCTCAGGCGACTATGATGCAGAAATCCCCATCGAGTTCATCACCAACCTCCCCAAGGTCACCATCACCGGCTACGACGGATGGGACAAATCCAAGATCGAGCTTGAAGGCGAAAAGTCACATACGGAATCGCAAGGCACCAATACGCTGAAAATAAAAGGCTTCAATAGCGGGATATGGACCGCGGAACAAAGCTTCCAACTCACCTATACCGCAACAAACGGCACAAACACCAAGACAGAACCCGTAAAAATCACCGTCAAGCCCAATCAACTCGATTATCTCATACACTTCCGCGCACCATCGAATTGGACTCACCCGCACATATATGTATATCAATGCCTACAGATACCACAAACCCGCGGCGATGGATATGTTGGAAAAACTGTAGGATATTATAATGATGATTCGAGCGACCTATTTTCAGCCCTCGAATACTCATTCACAGGGAAAATTGCATTTAAGGGCTGGGATGGGACAATCAACAATCCTAAGGGAGATGGAACATGTGAAACTTCCACATTGGGATTTTTTGTCTTTGACGACCAGGAAGGATGGGATCCGAACAGATCAGGTTTTGACAAACGCTATTACAACAATTTCGACTTCTGTAAGCTGCATCGTGATAGTGTATCAGATAAAAGTGTAGGAGGTACCAAAACCGAATGTAATGCATGTAGCACTAATCCCAACCGACTTTGGCCCGGAATTTTGATGCATAATGACGGAAACGGGTGGTGGACATTCAAGCTCACCGGAGTTGCCACACCGGGTAAAGCATTAATCATGTTCAATGACCAACACTCCGATAATGGTAGACGTTACCCTGCGTTAGACGAAAACAATAAATCACAACCCGGTATCCCATTGTTCGACTATCCAAGCCGCGAGGGATGGTTTGATCTCGCTAATTTTGCCACTCAATTTTCACCAAGCCCGAACTCGGTTAACCGACCACAAGAAGTGAGAATCTATTGGACTAAGCCGGCAGATAACAATACGTATTTCTATATTTGGACGGATTCAAATACCGGCATAACCACCTGGGACAATAAAGGTAAAGAATCTGAAAAATACCCTTCTTACTTGTATTCTGAATTTCCAGTTACCTCTGACATGTCATTTTCAACTATATTTAAATATCAGTTAAAGCAGAATAATTCTGTTACTAAAGAAATTAAGATTTCATCATTCGCCAAGATTGACGGAGGCAAAACACTTGTCGCTACTCTGGATGAAAACGGCAATTTTGAAAATAGCGGCACACCAAAAGAATATGGTCCGGAACCTGCATTAGCCAACAACACTTACCGTATATATTGGGCAAAATCGACAGGATGGACATACTTATGGATATGGAACTGCGGAAATGTCAATCTTACCGAAAGCAAATCTATAAATGACACTGCGTATAGCATGACAGGACAATACCGTGGCTCAGATGGCGTAGTTTACAATTACTTCGATTTTACTCCTATTAACCCGAATGCCGACAACTTTTGGTTTAATGCCAAACTAAAAGCAGATCCGGGCAATGTTTGGACACATGGTTCTTCAGACGACCTAGATATTTATAAAGCCTTATTTACAAACAGGAAACACAAAGCGATATAATAAATCATGAAGCGATTCTTTACATATATATTTACTATATTTACAATTCTCTTGCTGGCGGCTTGCAGCGATGACGAGAAATACACGGTCGAGCCTATGGGCGATGACGACACCATCACCTTCTCCATCTCCATTCCGGAGCCGGAGAAGGTAGTGAGCCGCTCCGAAAAACCCGATGTTGATACCGAGCGCGCAATCAACGACCTGTCAGTGCTGATCTACAATGCTGACGGCTCGTTGCTCCAGTCAGTGCTCAACGTCACCGACTTCACTAATAACGACACAAATAAGGATTCATTTACCAAAATCACCGTTAAGCTCAACGATGACGCAAAAGCCCACCGCGACAACGTCACCGTCTACATCATCGCCAATGCCGGCGCGCTCCTCGACGACACCAACACAACCACTGTCACCGCCCTCCGTGGCGTGACCACCAAAGCCCCGCTCCCCGCAACCGATGGATTCATCATGTCGGGCATCGTGACGGGCAAACTCACCTCCGCATCGCTCCTCACCAATAAGGTGACCCTTTACCGCACGGCAGCAAAGTTCACCATCAAGTTAGATGATGTAGGGGCGAGTGGAAGCTCGCCCGCCACCGGAGCAAGCAACTTCACCCCTGAAAGCGCCGCCCTCTACAACGGCGCGACCGCCGGATATGTCATCGCCGGAGCCGAAAAAGACCTTTACGTCCCATCCAAGGAAGGTAGCACTCAATTCAAGAAAGGTAGCGACAATTTCCTCCTCTACACCTACCCTTGCAAAAGTTCTGAAAGCGGCAACAACACCTGCCTTGTCGTAGGCGGCAAATATAAGGGCATAGACGCATATTACCGCATAGACCTTACCGAAAACGAAACCGGAAAGCGGCTCGACATCAACCCTAACCACTGGTATGAGGTGCATATCAAGTCGGTCAACAGTCAGGGCTATCCCACGGCTGATGAAGCCGCGCGTCATCCCTCCGACATAGAAGTCGAAATCAAGGATCATGCGCCAACGGTGCTTGACATGGCGTTTGACGGCATCCGCGAGCTTGGCGTGACCGACAGTATTACCAAAGGGGAAAGCAACACCGCTACCCTCACAGTGAAATATTACTCCGATATTGCCGAAGAGATGAATACTGTACCCACGATTAAATCTGATGTAAACTGGATTACAATCAGCGCGACAGGCACGCCACAACCGGATGACAATGGCGGCAAAGTCGTAGAATACACCGTCACATTCACCGAGGACGCTACCGAGCTGGGACTCGGCACACTTGAGGGTGCAATCACCGTCACCTGGCAGGGACTCGAACGCAAGACCGCAGTAGAATGGGTGCGACCCTTTAACGGTAAAGAAATATGCTCAACTACAACGCTTACCATAACCCCCACCGACGGCACAGGTAATAAGGTAATCACTGACTACTGGACATTTCTTTCCGGCACCGGAACAGAAACGACAGCAGCGGGCGTAAGCCCCCAACTCTTCGGCGCGCAGCCCGACGACATGGGAGGCAAGGTGCGCAATGCCGGGTTCCATTTCCCGGTGATGTATGGAAAAAAGGATGTCACCACCACTCAAGCAAGATGGTCATACACCTACTATGTCGTGACCAGGCTCGAGACATCAAAATACACAATCACGCCATCGCTCAGCGACAACTATAACGGCTATATCAAATTTAATCGAGAAGCTGATAAAGATGGTTATTATGCTTTCACGCTGACCCGTGATGGCAATGCTGTCGGAAATGACGGCAGCGATGGCTCGGAAGAAAACGACTATAACTACTATATCGGCTCGCTGATTCTCTCAATCGAACCCATCTCACAAAGAGAGGCGCCCAAAATAGCCCCGAAATATGTGTTTGACCTCTACCACACAGGATTTTTCCATTACGATACCGGCAATCATCGCAAAGACAGCCACGAGACAGGCTATTACTATTACGAGGTACTGCCCGTAGACGGAGCCACAGGCACACGCACCCGATATATTCTTGACCGCAACCTTGGCGCGAAAGCCGCCGGCATGTATATCCAGACCGCCGACGGAAGCAACCACATAAGCTCTTCAGAATGGCCGTTCGGTCCGGGTGGAAAGTCGGCGGGCGGATATTATGAGGTGGCATACCAAGGTGATAATTTTACAGGACCGCAGATGTACGACGACGTGTGTCCTCCCGGCTACCGTGTGCCGCAGCAGCGCATGTGGGATGCCATACGCAATTCCGGTAAATTCACAACTGCGCAGGCACAGGCATCGGCATCATATTTCCGCGCCGAGTACAAGACTACGCTTGATGTGGAGCGTAACGGCGTGACTGAGAAAGAGACTATATATTTCCCCAAGTCGCGGTATATGGAAAACGGCAGCATGACCGGCGATGCAAACGCAGGCTACTACTGGAGTCAGACCGAGGCAGCCGGAACCGAGAAAGACGAGATAGGGCGCTGGCTCAAATCGCTCCAGATAACAGGAGAAGTGACATCCTATATCAACGGCAATGTCCAGACATTCGGGATGTCGGTGCGCCCCATCAACGATGTAACCGACAATGCCAACTACAACGTCATCTCCTTCAATGTCAAGGGGGCGACCCACGTATTTCTCTACACAGGTGACACAAAAGACAAGAACTATACGACCTCATGGCCGGGTCACGCCATCGGCAACTCCGACACCGCCGACCAGCAATTTTTCAACTTCGTGTATGAGTCAACAATCTACTCCGCTGCCAACCTGAAAGTAATCTTCAACTATGTCGATGCAAGCGGCAAGATTACCACCATCAGCAAAAACGGCATCGATGGTCTACACGACGACGATACATGGGCTCAAGGCTGGGACGTCTCCGACCTCGACAAATATATTAAATGCGACAAAGATAAATCAACAAGCCATATATGGGTTGGCGATGATAATAATGAGAACAACATGCGTCAGCTGTAGGAGGGATGTTGCAAAACTATGATTTTGCCCTCAATGTAGGGACATCGCTTTGCGATGTATGATTGACAATCAGCAACCCTCGCCACTCTGACGACTGAAAACTGAAAACTAAATATAATAAAACTGAAGATAGTTAGTTGAATTAGATTAGGTACTTATAAATATCACTTTTCCAGTGTCTGTCTCGTGTTGGTCACGCGGCAGGCACGCAACAGCGGCGGCCGGGTCTCTCCCGACTGCCGCTGCTTTCTATACCTCCTGTTCTGCTATCACCGACACGCTTCCCTAACGACCTTAAAGTCGTTAGAGCCCCTAAAGCCCCATCCGAAAACTGAAAACTCAAATCTGAAAACTGAAATCTGACAACTCACGCCCTCTTTCCCCGCAAGGGGATAATCCGTTTGTAGCCGTCGGTTGAGCGCAGCAATACCGACGGAAAGCGAGCCGACGCGCAGATGTTTCCGGAGGAATCATCTCGGAGCAAGATTGATGATTCCCTGACGGGAAACATTTAAAAGGATGCCTTCCCCCGTGGGTTTCGCTTCGCTCAACCCACGGCTATTCATAGATTTTTCCTGCGGAAAAGTTAGAGGCATCAGGTTGACAGGCGCCCTTCCGGACGCCCCTAAAGCTACGCGCCCCCTCTGAAATCTGAAAGCTCCGCTCCAAAAAAAGTTCAAAAAAATTTTGCAGATTCCAAAAAACTCCTTACCTTTGCATCGCAAAAGCAAAAGAGCTGACTCCGTAGCTCAGTTGGTAGAGCAAATGACTCTTAATCATTGGGTCGAGAGTTCGAGCCTCTCCGGGGTCACAAAGCCAAACGGCAAAATCAAGCAAATCGCTGAAACTAAGACAGTTTCAGCGATTTTTGTAATGTCCCTATCCGGCAGAATAAAGCATATTATAGGGTTAAGGGGTGTGCAATTCGTGAACAGCCTAAATCGTGAACAGTTTGTTCACGATAGCATCCCTCCAATCGTAACTTCTTAATATTCTGTATTTTTTCTGCGATTTGTCAACCTGAAAGTGGGGGCGGCATACGCTCCGCAAGGTTCAAAACCCCACTTTTCGGGCATTTTGAGTTGATTTCAGCCGAATTTTAACATCAATTTAGGAATTTAACTAAATGATGTCTGATTAAGCTGTGTTTTTAACTCTTTTACGCCGGTATCGTAGGTGTCTGGAAAGCCGCCATTCGTGAACAAGGCGGCAGACCGGTGAAATATGATGAAATTTACGAAAAATAACCGTGAACAGATTTATGAACACCGGTTCCTGTTCACGGAGATGTTCACTGAATGTGTCATACAGCACTGATTTTGGGGTTCTTGCCTATTGTGAAATTGGGTGAAAATGATTATATTTATGTAACCATTAAACCACAATTTCAAATTATGTTACATGATTCGTATTTCACTCTCTCGTTCATCGCAAGGAAGGCGCGAGTCCTCCGCAACGGAGAGTACCCGATTTTTGTCCGCATTACTGTAAGCGGTCAAATCTCGGAAATGAACCTCGGCCGCAGCGTCGCCCCGGAGAACTGGGATCAGAAGCGTGCCATGTCGAAAGGGCGCTCGCGCCGTGACCTTGAACTGAACAAGTATATCGAGGTTGTCAAGGCCCGTTTTCTCGAAATCCACAATATGCTCGTGCGTGAGGGGAAGATGGTCAACCCGAAAATTCTTCGTGACCATTTCCTCGGCACTGTGGAGAAACCCAAGATGCTCTGCGACGTGTTCCGCGAGGCAAACGAAAAGCGAAAGGAGGAACTTGACCGTGGCGATATTGTCAAAGCCACCTACCAGCGATGGACACGTTGCGTCGATTATCTTGAGGAGTTCCTCAGATTGACGCAGAACGTCGAGGATATTCCCATAGGGGATGTGACCTCCGGCACGATTGACGACTTCGAGCATTTCCTGCGCATGAGAAAAGGATGTGCCAACAATGCCGCCGTGCGCTATGTGCGCTGCGTAAAGAATGTCATGCAGTATGCCCTCGCCCACAAGTGGATATCCCATGACCCGTTTATCGGCAAGAAATACCAGCGTACCCACACCGAGCGTAAGCATCTGGACGAGGCTGAACTGAAAGCTGTGATGGAGCTTGAACTTAAAGACTTGCCTCGACTTGAGGTAGTGCGCGACACCTTCGTGTTCTGCTGCTTCACAGGTCTGGCGTTCTGCGACATCAAGTCTCTCAGACGTTCCGACATCACAACCGATGCCGAGGGCAACGCATGGATACGCAAAGCCCGTGAGAAAACAGGAGAGATGAGTATAATCCCGATGCTGGCCGTTCCCCGAAAGATTGCGGAGAAATATGCCGGACATCCGACTGTTCTTCAGAAAGATGTGGTGCTTCCGGTAATCACCAACCAGAAGATGAACGCCTATCTCAAAGAGATTGCCGACCTTGCGCGGATTGACAAGCATCTGACGACGCATCTTGCGAGGCACACCTTCGCGTCGCTGTCGCTGAGCAACCATGTCCCTATCGAGAGTATTTCCAAAATGCTCGGACATGCGGACATTCGCACAACGCAAATATACGCCAAGACGCAGGACAAGACCATCTATGAGGATATGGAGTCGATGCGCCATAAATTTGACTGTGCTATGATGAACTGACATCCGTTTCACCGAAAAAAACAATGGCAACCGGGCGATAAGTCAGGTTGCCATTGCCTTTAATAATCGGTATCGCTCTCAGTCGAATTTGGGTCGGTAGTTGGATTGCAGGAAGATTTCTATGTCTTCCTCGGCGTATAGGATTTTGCCGTCAAGTCGGTAATATGGTATTATTCCCCGGTCGCGGTAGTCCTGCGTCGTGCGGCGGCACACTCCAAGCAGCTCCGACAGCATGGCATCGGTGATGAAACGCTTGCCGTGGAGCAATGGATGGTATTCTTCTTTCAGCCGTTGGCACATATCGGCAATATCGTAGGCTTGTGCTGTCAGGCGCAGTATGCGCGGGTCGTTGGCGGTAACTGTTTCTTTCATTGCCCTGATGCTTTTCCATTGACAATCAGACCGGCTATATCGCTTCCTTTGAATTGCGACAATCGTCCGAGATGTGAGAAGCCGATTTTGCCGCGCTCTTTCATAGTGCGCAACTTTCGCTCGGATATATGCAGGAAATCACAGGTCTGCTTTGTGGTAAGCCAGTCTGACAACTTCTTGTCGCGCAACTGTTCATACAAGGCCTTGACGGTCTTGTGTAGGAAATCGACACGGTTGATGAGCGCATCGAATACTTCACGTTCAACTTCGATTATGTCCATAAATTTATGTGGATTAAGTGAATGTAATGGTAATGAGTTGGATAAGATTGAAAAAGAAGGCGGGTATCCCTCCCGCCTTCTCACCACTAAATCCACAATCAAAATAAATTTATGACTGCGATTCAGTGGCAAAGTTACGGAATAATTCTGACATTCACACTATTGTGTGAACAATCAGCTAAATCAGTTAAAAACGATGGCGTGGCCCCTTTTTCTTTTTTCGCTGCATACGGCGGCGGAACTCTTCCTCTTCGGGATTGAACGACAGCCCCTGCTGGAACAGGTCAAGACCCGGAAGCGTGAAATCGCTGTCGCTGTATATGGTAGTGGATTGAGAATTGGCAGATTGATGCTGGTTGCCTATGGTCTGATGTCCTCCTGATATACGCTGAGTGCTGTCTGGATGGAGTTGCGTATCCGAATGGATGTCGGTGGTCTGCTCCGGCTCCGGCACGATAACGGGAGTGTCGGGAAGCGGCACATCGTTTGTCGCCTGCGGATTGTTGAAACGCTCGTTGAGTGCATTTGCCGAAAACTGCTTGCCGAGCCGGGAACCGTTCAGTACTGTCAAGGTGTTGTGGTCTATGAACGTAACACCGTATATGCGTCCCTCGTCGGTGTAGCGGAAAACGACATCTATGCCGCAGTCTTTCAGCTTGGATGTAAAATCCTCTTTGTCCGTGGCGTAGGAAAGCACATCGGCAACTCTGCTCCTTGTCGGTGCGACATCAATCTTGTCTTTGGCGCGCTCGAAGCGACTTTCAACGGCGGTGCGGCTTGCGAACTTGCCGACGCGCGAAGCCTTGAACGGATTGGCGATAACCTTGCCTTCATCATCGGTGGCGAAATACACCAGACCATGATATTCGCGTCCGTTTACCTTACCGTCGGTCTGCTCGCATTTGACATTATACAAGGAGAGAACCGCGTTATACTCGCCTATGGTCTGGAATTTGTAGCGCATACCAACCATTTTGACAGTGTTGGCAACCTGCCGTTTGATATCACCGGAGGGATCAACCTTTCTGATAGGCATATCAGGAGTGATTTTCTCGCGCTGCGCCTTGTGAAGATTGTATTTTTCCTCCAGCTCGGTGGTGATCTTCTTGCTGCGTCGGAAAAGAAAATCCTGATTGAGCCGCTTGCCCTGCTCGTTGACATTGACAGTCACTATATGGATATGGTGCCGGTCTATGTCCTCGTGCTTGTAGATTATGAAGGGCTGCTCGCCGAAGCCGAGTTTCTCCAGATATTCGCGGGCGAGGATTTCAAAATCCTGATCGGTCAGCTTATCGTCGGGGTGCGGATTGAGCGAGATATGAAGAACTGGCTTTTTGGTCTTGCCGGTTTTAGGCATAAAGGCGTTGAAATTTTCGGCGATACGTCTGATGTCGATTTGTCCGTCGGCGGGAAGGATGATTTTATTGGCTCCCAACAGACGGCCTTCCTCCCGGTTGATTTTCTCGGAATTATATGCCAATGCACCGTAGAGTGATGAGCCTATCGAGATTTTTGCGACCATCGTTCATCGAATTTCTCAGAAAGAGCCATGACATCCGTCATCACGGCAATCATTTCTATTGTGGCTTTCTCCAGCTTGTAGAGAGATGCCATTGCTTTCTTTTCGGTGAAATTGGCGCGAAGTTCCTTCACAACGAGGTTGTAGTTTACCCCGATTGTGCGGTACTGGCAGAAAAATTCCGACAGTTTGGCGCAGTAGAGGGCAAGTGACTTGTCGGTGGTGAGAACCCTGAAAGGCTTGCCGAAGATAAGCTGCTTGATGAACGTAGCCTTGACGGTAGCGTTAGATTTATCCATCATACGGGAAAGCTCGTTCCATTCGAGGTCGTCAAAGCTGACTTTGACATGGTGGCTGCACTTGTTGGCAACCGGCGGTCGTCCGCCTTTACAGAATAGATTTGTCATAAAAATGTGGATTAAGTGGTGGTGCATCGCGGAGCCTCTGCCGCCGCAGGCTTAAACATGGGATGTCCGACTTCGGAGAACAGCCTCCACATAGCAAGGTTGTTTCGTGGGAACATCAGTGACCCGAAACCTTTTGGGGAACCCAAAAGACACCTTGCTATGTACGTGTGTACATCCTTCATATTATGAATCAGGAGGTTGAATCCTTAATGGCGGCCCGGTCTGCCATTCGGGGTGTACGAAAGTCGTACTTTTGCCTGTTTCATGCCTGCGAAGGACTTTGAAGCCTCTCGGTGCTTATATAAAGTTACGAAAATTTGCGGTTAAATCCAAACGACGAGAAAAAATTTCGGCACTATTCACCTGATTCCAAGGCTTAACAAAAGAGTGCAAGAAAAATTTTTAATGACGGAATGTTAAAAATTTAGCTTCGTTTTCCGGACATACTTGGACATAACCGGACATAGTCGGACACAGGCGAATTTGAGGCATTTGACTGTCAAAATACATATAAAACTATCCGGAAATTTATTTGTATCTTTATGTAGAGATTGACAGTTAAACCTGCCTTCAAGGAGTTCAATTTACTGATATTATTATAGAACTATCCATTGAACTGCAAGTATGATTTTCAATCTGTCTTGAGAACATTGGTTTTATTAATAGGTATATTTGTTTTTAGACAAATCTATATCCTTCCTTACAGTTCAACTTATAGATATGGAATTGGAACTGTTTAATGAACGATAAAGATACAGTCTTATAGATTTATGTATCTGCAATATTATTTACTGTTTGATTGACAAATCTATTTATCTATAATTCATAGCTTGATGGCTTCAAGGCTTGACAGCTATGGGTGAAAGACAGAACCCACCACTAAACTCCACATCCAAACCCGAACCAGACATGACTGACGAACCCAACCATTCCCAGCTTATTTAGCCGATGCTCTCCCGACAGCGGAGGAAGGTCGCCCTATGCGGCATAGGAAGCTGTCAATCCACCTCGCATAGTATATGCCGGCACCGCTTCGCGCCGATAGAAGCCCGGTCTATTCGTGTCAGAAGATACGCTGACGGCAACCGCTATGCTATATCCATTATTAATCAAACTGTTCTATGGCAAAGAAATATGAATCCGAAATAGACCCCGATGAATTTATCCGGTCGTTCCGTGAGGAGTCTTCCGGTCTGTCGTCGCTTAAGCGTAGCACCGCTGAAACAAAAAACAGCGATGCTCAATCAGTAACCGATTCTGTAAAAACGCAGGAGGAATCGCCTCCGGGTTTCACTGCCGTTTCCGATGCTACCATTAATGATTACAGGAGCCGGTTTATATCTGACTGCACATATCTTCGCCCTCGACGGCGTTTCCTGATGGTTGAAATTGACCCTGATTTCATTCAGAAAATCAAGCGTATCATCTCCTATGAGAGTGATTCTCCCTGTTCAATCAAATCTTATGTCAACAACGTGCTGGCAGACCATTTCGAGCGCTACAAAGCCATAATCGATAAAAGGCTATGACAGATTTTGCCTATATCTTTGACAGCTTGAAGCCATCATCGCAAAGCCGTGGGGCAAGGAGGATGAGCTGAAAGCGTTGAAATCCGAGCTTGCCGTCCTTGACCGCAAAATTACTGCCGAACTTGCTCCAAAACATGATGAAAAGGACGGCGAAGAAGTCAAGCAAGATGGACAATCTGAACGAATTGAAGCTCCGGCTCAATCTCCCGAAGCAAAAGAAACTATGGTAGCGGAACCATTAGATAGAGGCTATGGCCAACACCACAAGTTAAACATCCCTTTAGTTATCTGTGACTGTAATATTGCTTCAGTAGGTAATCTGCGTACAGGTGGTCTTAAATTATGAACAAAAGGCAGTGATTGAAGAAAACTCAGTCGCTGCCCTTTTATATGTTGCAAGAATTAAAATTTTCAATATAAACTATTTGAGTATCCCTAAATGATAAAAAGCATTTTTTATGCCGTGGTCTGTAATGTCTGTCGTGACGTAATCGGCAACGACCTTTAGGGAAGGGGTGGCATTGCCCATAGCGATACCAGTCCCGCAACATGTCAACATTCCGAGGTCATTATCGGCGTCGCCAAACGCAACCGTTTCTGAAAGGTTTATGCCAAAATATGCTGTCATAGCGTCAATTCCGGCACTTTTATCACTGCCTTTTGGCACAATGTCGCAGAAAAACGGATTCCAACTCGTTGGTTCACAATCAGTCAGTATTTGTGAGAATAAGGAAATGTCGCTGCGCAGTTGCTCACTTCCAAATGCCATCAACTGAACAATCTCCATATTTTGAGCAACAGAAAGGTCTTTGACCGGAATCGGCGGCAAATTAAGAATTTGAGCCGTTTTCAGAAGTTCTTTGTTTTCTCCGGTTATGAATATGTTGCCGTCATATGGAACAACTGCAAATTTTATTTGAGAATCAATCGAATAGGGAATAAGTTTGTCGATGTCTTTTTTGTTTATGCAACGTTTGAAAATACAGCTTTTTTTGTCTTGTAGCAGGCACATCGCTCCATTGGCAGTGACATAACCGTCAAATTCTGTATCACCGAGATTATCAATCCATGAAATATGTCTCCCGGTTGAGATAAATACTTTAATACCTTTCTCGCGGGCTATCCTAATGCAATCTTTCACCTCATCGGGAATATTATGCGTACCAAACGGAACCAAAGTCCCGTCGATATCGAAAAATATAGCTTTGATATTTTTAATCATTTATTTTTGTTTCTTGCAGTCCGCAGTTCCGATGGAGATTTCCCAAAATGCCGTTTGACATATTTGCCAAAGAAAGAAAGGTTCTCAAAGCCTAAACGGTATGCTATCTCCTTTATTGAATAATCCGTGTTGAACAGGTGATACCGTATGTCCTCGACAGTATATTCATCAATCCACTGCCGTGCTGACTTTCCACTGACTTTCGTGCATATGACAGACAGATATTTAGCCGACAGGCATAATTTGTCAGCATAAAAGTCGATAGGCCGATGCTTTATGTCTTCGTTCGACAACATCTGAAGGAAACGGTTGAACTGGAATTGTATCTTGCTTTCGCCCTCCACAGACTGACACTGATCCGATTCCATATTTGACAGCATTTCAAGCAAAATGGCTTTTATTATTGACCGCACTATCTCTTTATGATAACCCTGCGAGGGATTCATTGTTTTAGACAGGATAAGACGGTAATAGAATTGCATCTGATCCTCCAGATCCTTTACCGTTGACATACGGTAAGCCTTGCATATATATATCATGCGGTTCCATTTGTCAATATGCTCACGCATGAGATCAGACACGATTCGGCCAGACAGCCGCAACATCACGATGTCAGCATCCACGCTCACAAGAATGTTGTCAATGAAATTCTGGGGCAACACCGTAAGCCTCTCACCTTCCTTTATGGTATGGGTGTTGCCGTTTATATCTATCTGTAGTCTGCCTTTGCGACAGGCAAGGAACAGATATGAATCAGACTTTATACCGTTAAATTCCGACAGATCATTGATGTCGGTAAGCAGGGCTATATCCCCGTCGGAATAGTGTATTTTGTCCTTGTTGTCCATATAATGCGGTTTTACAGGTTGCAAATTTAGCGTTTTTGAGTGTCTTTAACCGCCTTTGGAGTATCCTTTTTTACCATATATACCTAATTGGATTACTATTTTGTCAATTCAGGACACTAATGAATAATGGAAAATAGAGAATTTTGCGCCCAAAAACAATAATGACATGAGATGTTCAAACTTTATTTTATGGCTCATACCGGCAGTATTGCTTGGTTCTTGCAGCAATAAGACAGAAAAGAAAGATGCACCTTCAATAAAAGTCTCAACTGAGATTTTAGCGAAGGATAACGCCTGTTTGACAACGACATTTGTCGGACAGGCCGAAGCTGCCAGTACCTCGGCAGTAAGTTTTCCGACAGCCGGAACCATATTGAAGGTGACGGTAAATGAAGGGCAGGAAGTCCGCAAGGGTCAGCTTCTGGCAGAAATTGATCCATCAACGATGCGGAAAGCTCTCAAGTCGGCAGAAGCAGTATTGGCGCAAGCCCGTGATGCCTACGACCGCATGAAGTTTTTGCACGACACAAACAGTCTGCCTGAAATACAATGGGTTGAGGCGCAAAGCAAACTTGCACAGGCCCAGGCAGCGTATGACATCGCAAATAAAAACCTTAACGATTGCCGGCTTTATTCGCCCGTGAACGGCACGATCGGGCAAAAGATGGTTCAGGCCGGAGAAACTGTAATGCCGGGTCAGCCTATTGTCACGATAGTGGATATAAACACGGTAAAAGTAAATGTTTCCGTTCCTGAAAAAGAAATAGGCGACATTAAGTCTGACACCCCGTCAACAATAACCGTAGATGCACTCGGCAAAAGAAAATTTCTTGGCGGTCGGATAGCTAAGAACGTGCAAAGCGATTTAATGACACACACTTACAGCGTCAGTATTGAGGTTGACAATCCCTCTCATAAAATTTTGCCCGGAATGTTATGCGAAGTGATATTCCAGAATAATTGTCCGAATGTCTTGACAGTGCCGGTGACAGCAATTATGAAAGGTGCCGGTGAGACATTGTATGTCTGGATAAAAAAGGATGGCGTTGCCAAAAGATTCGATGTCAATACCGGGAGGACGCACGGTTCGAGAATAGAAATAATATCCGGCATCAACGAGAATGACTCCTTGATAGTCCGCGGTATGCAAAAACTAAGCGAGGGAAGCAAAGTCATCACATTATGAAGAAAGAAAAGAACAGCAGATGGGTGGCATGGCTGATGCACAACTATCGCATCACACTCTTGATTGTCGGTCTTATGGCAATTCTGGGTATTTATGGGCTGGACAAAATGCCCAAAGCGGAATTTCCCGATTTTACTCTGCGGACAGGGGTTGTTGTAGGGATATATCCCGGTGCTACAAGCGAGGAAGTGGAGGAACAATTGGTAAAGCCTCTTGAAAGATATTTGTTCACATTCAAGGAGGTCAACAGGGCTAAGACCGTCAGCACCAGCCAGAACGGGCTTTGCAGCGTAATGGTTGAACTGAATGACGATGTATCCAATAAGGATGAGGTGTGGAGCAAGATAAAGCACGGACTCAACAGTTTCAAATCATCATTGCCCAAAGGAGTGGTGGATGTGGTTGTAAATGATGAGTTCGGAGATACTTCGGCATTGCTGGTCGCGGTGGAAAGCGACAGCCGGAGCTATCGGGAGCTTGACAAATACTGTGAACTTATCGGCGACAGGTTGAGACAACTACCGTCGGTCTCCAACGTGCGGGTTTTGGGCAATCTAAAAGAACAGATTGTGATAAACGTGGATTACAACCGTCTTTCAGAATACGGGATTAGCCCGCAGGTAATTATAGATGTGTTGTCAGGACAAGGAATCACGACTGTCAGCGGCAGTCTTGGAGGTTGGAGCAACGATACCCCTATCCATGTAAGCCCATCATTAAAAGGCGAAGATGAAATAGCGGATCAGATAATATACAGCGATGGCGGCAATCATGTGGTCAGAATAAGGGATATCGCATCTGTGACCCGTGGATATGACCAGACTGGAGGCTATATAGAATACAATGGCAACCGCTGTGTCATAATCTCGATGGAGATGCTTGCGGGAAACAATATCGTGCAATATGGCAAAGATGTTGAAAAGATGCTTGCTGAAATAAAGGCGACATCATTGCCGGAAGATGTGGTTATTGACTGCATAAGCGATCAGGCCGGAGTTGTAAACGCCAGTGTCAATTCTTTTCTCCGCGACCTGTTCATATCAATGGCTGTAATCATTCTGATGATGATGATTCTGTTTCCGATAAGCTCCGCACTTGTAGCCTCCACAGCCATTCCGGTGACTACATTCATATCATTGGGCATCATGTATCTTGTGGGCATACCGTTGAATACCATAACGCTTGCCGCGATGATTGTAGTGCTTGGCATGGTGGTGGACGACTCGGTCATTGTAATTGACGGTTACCTTGAATACCTCAATAAAGGTTACAGCCGTTGGCACGCAGCCTGTAAAAGCGTGTCGGAGTATTTTCTTGCCATGCTTCTTGCCACAGCCTGCATCAGTGCTATTTTCTTCCCGCTTCTGATTACCTGCACCGGCCAGAAAGGAGATTTTCTGCATGACTTCCCGATTACGATAGCAATAAACCTGATGACCTCACTCTTTGTCGCTATGGTTGTCGTGCCTATTCTCGCGGTTATTCTAATTAAGAAAAAGAACCGCAAGGAGGGAAAGAAAACAATCACAGACTATGTTCAGCAGGCATATGACAGACTTCTTGAATGGGTATTCGCCCATGCGTGGCTGACGCTCGGAATTGCAGCCGCCCTGATGCTGTCAACGCTTTTCTTCGCAGGAGGAATAAAGAAGAGAATGATGTCTTGTTCGGAACGGGACCAGTTTGCTGTCGAAATATATCTGCCTAAAGGAACCGGGCTGGCGGAAACAGTGGCCGTGACTGATTCCGTTTATAATGTATTGAGCAAAGATGAGAGGGTCAAGGCAATAACATCGTTCAAAGGGTGTGCGTCCCCTCGTTTTCAAGCCTCCTATACTCCGAAACAGGGTGGAAAGAATTTCGCGCAGTTTATTGTAAACACTACATCCAATGATGCAACAGTTGAACTTGTGGATGAATACACTGAAAAACTGTCGGAGGCTTTCCCAAATGCTTTTGTTAAGTTTAAACAGCTTGATTCGCAAGTGTTTCAAGCATTGGAATTCCGTTTTTACGGTGATAATCCTGATTCCCTGCACTATGCCGCAGACCATCTGATGCAGTATATGCGTCAGAACCCTGATTTACTTTGGGTACGCACCGACTTTGAGCAGCCTGAACCGGTTGTGGAGGTAACGCTTGATGAAAAAGCGGCATCCCGTTTGGGATTGAACCGTCAGACCACATCGCTGCAACTTATGTCGCATACAAATGACCGTTTTGTGACCACAATTTGGGAGGACGATTATGGATTGCCGGTGGTTCTCAAGGACAATAGCTGGGGCAATGCCGATTTTGACAAATTCGACAATTTGCCTGTCCAGCCGATGACCTCGGCGAAGACAGTACCTTTAAGGCAAATTGCTCAGGTTTCCCCAAAATGGAGCGAATCGAAAATAGTCCACCGTAATGGTGTGAGATGCCTGACAGTAACGGCTGAACTGCCACGCACAATGATGGCAGAAGAAATCGTGCCTGATTTGCAAAAATATGTCAGTGAGAACATACGTCTGCCGCAAGGTGTGACTACCGAAATCGGCGGAGAGATTGAAAATGATAATGAAAGCCTGCCACAGCTCGGTGCCGGACTTGGTATAGCCATGATTATTATCTTCTTCTTTTTGCTGTTCAATTTCAAGAGTTACGCGCTGACTCTGGTATGTATGTTTGCCGTACTTTTATTTGTGCCGGGTGCCATGTTCGGTCTGTTCTCAACCCAGACAACAATGGGATTGACAACAATATTCGGCTTTATTACTCTAATGGGGCTTATCATGCGCAATGAAATCCTGATATTTGAACACGCTGAAGATGGATTGAAAAATGGCAAGACTCCACGCGAGGCGGCATTGGAAGCCGGCAAGCGGAGAATGGTGCCGATTTTCCTTACAACGGTAACTACCGCGGTTGGTGTTGTGCCGATGATAATCTCCGGCTCAGCCATGTGGAAGCCCGTCGGAATCACTATCCTTTTCGGAGGAATCGGCGCGCTGATACTTGTTGTAACCGTCCTTCCGGTAATTTATTGGAAAATACATAGACAGAAATGAAAAAATTACTTTTAATAATATCACTGGTGCTGGCAGTAACGGCATCGGCACAAAAGAGATATAATCTTGGCGAATGTCGCGACATGGCATTGGCTCACAATGCCCGTATAAAAATGGCAAACAACGATGCCTTGTCTGCCATGCAGGGAAAGAAAGAGGCACTTGCCAATTTCTTTCCTTCATTGTCGGTCGGAGGCGGTGGAATGAAAGCCAGCGATTACATGATAAAAATGGATATGGGGCCTCAGTCTATGGAGATGCTTGACGGTGGGTGGTATGCGAATGCGATGGCTTCATTACCCATATATGCCGGAGGAAGGATATTCAATGGCTACAAGATGGCTAAACTCGGAGTTGAGATCAGTGAAATACAGCGTATCCAGACCGCCAATGAAGTCAGACTGACCGTTGACCAATATTATTGGCAGATTGTGGCTCTGACAGAAAAAGTGCATACTATTGAAAGTGCCCGTTGCCTTCTTGATACTATACAACGCGAAGTCGCCAATGCCGTGAAAGCAGGCATTACAAAGCCGAATGATTTATTACAGGTTAATCTTCGCCTTAATGATAATAGAAGCGCATATATTGATGTGGAAAACAATATCGGTATTCTGAAAATGCTTCTGGCGCAATGTATGGGTCTGGATACGGATTCTTTGGAACTGGCAATCGACATGGAACATCCTCTTGAATCGCCGGAATCTCTTTTTGTCAATCACGGTGATGCGGTTTTGGCTACGACAGAATACAGACTGCTTGACAAAAGCGTTGAGGTTGCACGCTTGCAGAAGAAAATAACGCTCGGAGAATTTTTGCCTACTGTGTCCATAAGTGGCGGATATATGTTCCAGAATTTCATGGGCCCGTCGCAAAATTCACTCATGGGTCTTGTAACGGTTTCAATCCCTATTTCATGGAAAGCTCCACATACGATGAAAAAACAGAAACTTGCCTGTGAAAATGCCATAACGCAACTCAACGACGGGCAGCAACAGTTGGTAATCAGGATGCGTAAATCTCAAAATGACCTATGCAATGCCTACCAACAGGCTATACTTGCAAAGAAGTCGATTGAACAGGCTGCCGAGAATCTCCGGCTTAATGAAAACTACTACAAAGCGGGCATTTCCACCATGAGTGATTTGCTCGAAGCCCAGACACTTTTTCAACAGAGTAAAGACCGATATTCTGAGGCATATTCCACTTATGAAATAAAAAAGACAGAATATCTTATATCGACAGGAAGGTAATTGGCACAAAAACACATGTATGGCAAAGGCAGGGCAACCTGCCTTTGTCGTAGATAAGCAATATTTATAAACATGAACAAGATCCTTATTGTAGATGCCTCCGAATCCGACTGTCGGCTTATGTCGGGCTTGCTCACGCGGGCCGGATATGAGCCGATTGTTGTCGAGAGCGTGGAGGCTGCAAAAGAAGAGGTGGTGAAACTACCACCCGGCGCGGTCGTGGTAACGGCGATGAAATTCGCCCACGGCACAGCGCAAGAGTTAGTAAACTGGCAAAAGCGCGAGGGTTACAAATTCCCCGTAATTGCCATAGTGGATAACCTGAATGCCGTGGATCTTCTCTCGGTAATGCGCGACGGCGGTGCCGTGGATGTGATACAGCGTCCGGCTATTGACAAGCAACTCATTGAAACCGTCGGCAAGTATGCCAAACCGGAAAGTGTTGTGATTCAGCTTGACAACGCTCTTATTCCCAGACGGAGCGAGAAATTCAAGGAGATTGAGCAGGCTATCGAGCGCATCGCCCAGACCAATGCCAACTGCATCATATTCGGTGAAAGCGGCATGGGCAAGGAGCAGATTGCACGACAAATCTATCTCCAAAGTTCCAGAACGCAGAAGCCTATAACGGTAATAGAAGCCGGAGGCGCGGAGCTGGTAGGTCTGCACGACCCCAAATCCGACCGAAACGAGATGTATAACCGCATCAAGAGTTACTTCCAGAACGCTGCCGGCGGCACGATCATCCTGAAAAATATCCAGTTGCTCAACTTCGAGAAACAATCGGTGTTCCTGCACATTCTCTCGGAGGAACATCCCGATGTGAGGATGATATGCACCGCCAACGGCACACTGATGAAGATGCTTGCCGAGGAAGATTTCCGCGACAACCTTTTCTATATGTTACGACAGTCGGGTATCACTGTGCCGCCATTGCGCGAGATGACCGAGGACATTCCGGATATAGCCGATTATCTTCTTACCATGTACGCACAGAAGACATCCCAGACGAAGAAACGATTGGACGCATCGGCAATCAAGGCTCTGAAACTCTATCCGTGGCCCGGCAACATCCGCGAGTTGAAAGATACTGTTCTCATGGCTGCCTTTCATGCCAATGGCGATACCATCTCGGAAGACGATCTCGTTTTCAGCGACATTCTGCCTGAAACCGCCGAAGACCTGACTCACCGTAATCCTAAAGCGGAAAAAGACCGCATCATCAGGGCTTATATCCGTGCTGGTACATGGAGAGGTGCCGCAAAACTGCTGAATGTATCCGAAAAGACACTTATTCAGCTCCGTAAAAAGCACCATATCAATCCCGACGGAGAAATTGAGGCTTGATTACCTCGATAAAAATGCGTAACTTTGCAACGCAAAATCGCAAAGAATAGCGATTGTAGAGTCAATCGTATCAATGATATTCATAACATAACACCGCATAGGTTTCAGTGAAAATCTGGTAAATGGACACTGTAGGAAACAAATGCGTGATGCTTATGCTATGCGCAAGCATAGCGTGCAGTCACGTTTTTCCTACTAAGGCAATACCAGAGCCGTCACTGAGAAGCGTGAATTGCACGCTTTTTCTATTGTTATCAAATCTAATACCATTAATTATAATATATTCCAGCACATCACTATTCCGAAAAACGCTCTTTATCCCCGCCTTCTCGAACTTTCATATCCATAGATTTGTTTTGCAACTAAATTTTAGTTACTTTTGTGCCAAGATTACAACAGTATGGGAACAAAGGAAAAACTGATAGCCCGGTTCTCGGCTCTCCCCAATGATTTTACATGGGAAGAAATGAGGCGTCTGCTCGTTGCTTTGGGATACGTTCCGGGCAACAAGGGCAAGACATCCGGCTCCCGCGTGATATTCAAAGGTGATGGAATGAAGCCGATAATGCTTCACAAACCGCATCCGGGGAATATCATCAAAGGATACGTTATGAAACAGGTTTATGATTATCTTAAAAACGAAGGACTGATATGAATACATTGAAATATAAGGATTTTATCGGCTCGGTGGCATTCAGCGAGGCCGACGGCGTATTTTTCGGTAAAATCGAAGGCATTGACGGACTTGTTAATTTTGAAGGAGAAAGCGTAGCCGAACTCACCAGCGCCTTTCACGAAGCAGTTGACGATTACCTTGCCTATTGCACCGAAGAAGGCATCGAACCCCACAAAAGCTATTCCGGCTCGTTGAACGTGCGTCTTACCCCCGACATCCACACCCGTGTGGCGTATCTTGCCAAGCAAGCGGGAGTATCTATCAACTCTTTCATACGCACTGCCGTTGAAAAACAGATAGCCGCCATGCTTTGACGGTATGATTATTTAACGTCATAGATGCTTGGTAATCGGCGAAAAAGCATTAACTTTGCAATACCCCGATGGAACAATGGGGAAGAACATTGAAATAGTGTCGTGTGCAATTCGTGAACAACGGATTTGACGGTATTACAATATTCTGAATACTACTTAGTTACAACGATATATCCCGGCTCCTCCGGGGTCACAAAAAAGGTTGTGTCAATGACACGACCTTTTTTTATGTGCCGGGCGCTCTTCCCTGCATCGCGGGCGCCCCTACAGCTACGCGCTGACAACTCGTTGCCCGACAGGGCATCATCCATTTGTAGCCGTCGGTTGAGCGTAGCGATACCGACGGGAATCGAGCCAAAGCGCGATGTTTCCGGAGGAATCATCACGGAGCGCGGTTGATGATTCCGTGTCGGGAAACATTTTGAGATGAAGCCACCATTCCGGTGGTATCGCTTCGCTCAACCACCGGCTATAGAGAGATTATCCCTGTCGGGAAATATCCTTATTATCTTTGCTGATACTTCGGGCGCCCTTCCAGGCGCCCCTACAGCTACGCGCTGACAGCTCGTTGCCCGACAGGGCAACGCCATCCCGCATCGCGGGTGCGCAACGCCGCATTGGGTAAACGGCTTTGTCGCTTTTGACTTTATGTCGTTCTGTATCTTTGCAGATGGTGGCGGGGCGTAAAATCTTGGGAGTCATACCGAATTATCGGAATGCATTTGCAAAATCGGGAATAATTATTTATCTTTGGACAGATTCTTTACAACAGTCGTGACAATTATGTCTGACAGTTGCCAAGCCTTTATCTAAAAGCGCTGACCTTAAAGGATTTACGAGAATAACACCAATTAGTTATAAATTTCATAAACGACAAAATTCATTTTGTCAAACGCTCGGACCGGATGGAGAAAGTACCTGACCATAAAGAGATTATCAACGCCATAATCGAATTCGGAAACACACCCGCCTCTGACACTCCGGATTATCGCGCCCGTCAGAATGAGCTGCTACGGCAGGTCGATGTCGACATAGAGCGCGGCCACACCGGCATGTGGGTCTGCAAAGCGTTGCTTGAGTCGTGCCGCGACTGGTCGACATGCGAAATAACCTATCCCGACCGCTTCAAGCGTCTGCTACTCGAAGCGATAGAGCACGGCGCCCTCGCTCCCGACGACATCATAGGCTGGGACTGGATGGATGTCGCTGTCCGCAACAACGATCCCGTGGAATTCATGGACGACACTCTCCGCTTCTTCGAACTTCTCGCCGATGCCGGCGAAAACGGCATCTCGGGAGCATTTGACATCATGGATATGATATGGGAGCCTGAAAACTGTCAGGAAGAGGATTAACCATTACCAGAAAAATACGCTTGCAATGACCATAGACGAATTTTACACCCGACTGATGTCCCTTACCGGTAACAGGGATAGGCGTGTCGAAGAGCGCATCGACGGGGCGCTTGAACTGCTGCAGCACGCGAAGCCTGAGGATGAGGTGACGGCAGCCCGTTTTGAAAGCATAACCTACGGAGTCATCACATCCATGCTCGACAAGGAAAACTCCGGACACGCATACGACGTCGAGATGCTGCAGGCACTCACACTATCCGCCGAGTCGATGATAAGGGGACAGTTAGAGCGCTCGCTCAAGGATTTCCGCAAAGGCGTATATCCTCTCATCGACGGGGGAAGAGTGCCGTTTGCCACGCTGGTGGAAGCCGTCGGTCGCATAGTGGCGGCGCTTCGCTCGACGGTGTTCAACCATGACCGTTACGGTATTCTCGACGCGTTCATCCGCCATGCGGCAAAAGTAGCCGATGCCGGGGAGGAATATGACCGGGAAGCGGTTGCCGACATGGCGAGGGAACTATACCGGCTCGACAATCTGCTCTCAATACATGGGGCTGACGACGAAGCAATATTGAAATTTATCTCCGAGGAAGAGCTGCTGGAAATCAGAGAGCACCCGCAGGAGGGGGAACTGAAGAAGGATCGGGTCGAATACTCACGCCGATGGGAGGATGTGTATTACGATGTCGAGGACGAGCTTGACGAGATGTTTGCTGAGACACCGCGCCGGATGGGATTCTGCTTTGAATACTGGCAGGCAAAAGCCGACCTGCTCGCCCGTAAATACCGAATACTCTGGCGCAATCCCCATGAGATGAATCCCAATGTGATATTTGACTGAACTGACTCAAACGAAAAGAAATGACAACACCCAAACCCATATATCTCATACTTTCGCGTCCCTTCGAAAAGCTTCCGGCGGGAGCCTCGCGATTCTGGGGCAACCCCGACCTACCGGAGGATGTCGACTACCCGATGTATATTGACGATGAGGGTGACGAGTACCCTTACTTCTTTGTCTGCCAGATCAATCTCGCGCAGCTCGCCGCCTTCGCTCCCGGGAATCCCCTCCCAAAGAGCGGTCTACTGTCGTTTTTCGCCAAAATCGACCATAATCTCGGCATATTTGCCGCCACCGACGGCATACAGAGCCATTGCAGCGCGCCGGAAGACGTGAAAGTGCTTTATTTCCCGGCGACCGACAATATGCGCGAGATGGTGATTGTCGACGACAACGACAATCCGACAGCACCCGAGGAGCTGGCTATAGGTTTCGCCGACAGAATCGAGCCGCTTGCCGACGACCACGCGCTCTTCGCCCTCCCCACACACCGCGAGTGGGAGGATTGGGACGAGCCGTGTGAAGGGTGGCAGATACTGCTCCAGGTCGACTCGTTTGACGGCATGGACTTCAGCCTCAATTTCATGGACTGCGGAGTCCTCGATTTCCTCATCTCGCCCGAAGACCTCGCCGCCTGCCGGTTTGACAACGTACGCGCCATCATACTCTCCACCTGACCGATAACTATCCTCTAAATCCATGACAATGAAACACGAAGAATTGCCCGACTACGGGCCACGCGACATAGATGACGAATATTTCCAGGAAATCTACCGCGCCGACCGAGTTCTGGCGCGTGCGGAAAAAGGTGATCTTGAGGCTATGTACGAAATGGGGCTCCGCTTCTATTTCGGCGAAGGACGCCGGGAGAATTACCGTCTGGCACTCAAATACTTTCTCAAACCCGCAGAAGAGGGCAACGCCTGTGCACAATACTATGTAGGCAGTATTTATGAGACGGGCGAAACACAGAATGAGAAGGAATTCAGAGGAGTGAAGCAGAATCCCGAAGAGGCTGCCCTCTGGTTTGCCAAAGCCGCAGCACTCGGCAATGAAGATGCCGCAAAGGCTCTCGAAAGGCTGAGAGAAGCCGGACTCGTCAGCAGCGAAAAATAAAATCCCCAACAGATACGAATATAAGCCAATCAGCTATGAGACATACTTATACCCGCATTTGCGGCATACTCTTCATAATAGTGTTCACGGCACTGATAGCCGATGTCTGCACCTCCGACAATCAGGTCAGAGCCTACGGACCGGTGATAGAGCTTCAAGAGCGGCAGAAACTGCCGGTCGTCATCGACGGCGACACCACATTTGTCACCCTCGCACCGGGCGACAGTGTGCGCGTTCTCGGATTTGACCGCAGGACCTCTCATCAGGACATACTTGTGGAGACCGCCGACGGAAACCGGGGCAAGCTCGATGCCTCGCAGCTGCCCATACGGCAACTGATTATCGAAGGCAAACACAAAGGTGACACTGTCGTCAGACTTGTGCCCGAGTATAGCGGCACGACCGTTCATAAATATCTCGCCACGACCTCCAAAGGCGAGGAGCTGAAACTACGTGCCGACGAGATGGTACCTCTTGTGGAGAAATGGACCGACCTGAACCTTGACAACAGCGCCTCTACATCGGTCGCCACCCGGAAAGGTCTGGAGAAGATGAGCGGCAAGACACTCGAAGATATAGAGCAGAAATACGGCATGGCATACAACATACTCACCGGCAGGGACAGCACGATGAAAGCCGGCTTCCGCATCTATGCCTACGGCTCCGACGGGCGCCCTTACAGACCCGCCATAACCTTTGACAGCGAAGGCAAAGCCACGGAATTCGCCTATCAGCCCGTCACGGGGAAAGCCAACAACCGCTGGGCTCTCGCCTACGCACCTCTCGCGGGACAGATAACCGACATGCCGCTGACACGCGTCCTCACCCGCAGCAGCTCATACACGATGCCGAGCGACACCGGGAAGCCGGTGCCATGGTATCTGTATATCGCCGTCGTGGCAGTGCTCGCCGGCGGTCTCGCATGGTACTGCCTCACACCGTCGCTGGCGGTACTTCTGATCGGCTGGCTGATAGCTTATCCGCCGGTGTTCAGACTGCTGAGCAACAAGACTCTGAAAGTCATCATATATGTGGCAGCCGCCGCAGGTTTCTATTGCTGGGCGATTGCGCTTATGGCGTGGGGCATGTACTGGTTCATGGTATTGCCGATTCTCCCCGTCAGCTATTACTGTGTGCGCTGGGCTACAGAATATCTCTCGGACTGCCAGCCCCATGAACGCTGCCCGCGCTGCAAACATATCCACACCATCAGGTTTGACCATGACGAGGTCACCGGCACCAAGTACATGAAGGGGAAGGATATCAAGCGCGACAAGCTTCTGAGCGAACAAGACGAGAAATACCAGTCGTGGCTCGAGGTCACGACCCGATATACCGACGGCACCCGCGTGACGCGCCGCGAGAATGTCCGCGACCACAAGCGTCGTCACCGTCTGTACAGCTATATCGACTATGAGGTCACCTATCTGGTCACCTTCTATCTCGACTATTACATCTGCTCCTGTTGCGGCTATGAAGAGACCGACACGCACCTCACGCGTAAGGAAGTCGACCGTCAGGAAGTAGGTATGCACACCGACATTGAATCACACGATGTATATTAACCCTATATCCTGACACCATGGCGATATTCTCACGACAACGCAATGACATGGCGCCCACCATGCGCCCGGCATCAAAAGCAATCATTTACCGCAGCGAGATTGACTTCATGTCACGCTGCATCCTCGACTACCCTGACATCGAGACCGGCGGGGAGCTGTTCGGGTTCTGGACTCCCGAGGGAGTTCCGGTGGTGCTTTATGCCGTAGGTCCCGGTCCCGGCGCGCGGCATCACGCAACCTCCTTCCTACAGGATCCCGAATATGTCGACCGCTACGAGGCTGAGATGTGCCTCGCCACGCGCCTGCAACATATCGGGCAGTGGCACTCCCACCATCAGCTCGACCTTGCTCGACCCAGCGGGGGTGATGTCGCGTCGATGCTTCGCGGTGTCGGCAAGCCGGGATTTCCGCGCATGCTGCTCTGCATAGGCAACTGCACCCCGACGGAGACTACCGTCAACGCCTTCAACTTCTGCGAGATACGGCCCGAGCATTATGTGCATGCCGCCTGGGACATCGTGGATATGGAAAGCCCTTTCCGCCCGGTAATAGACCGGATGTACAAGGGGCGGTTCTACGAGCCTAAAGCCGGGAAGGCGTCACACGGAGCGATGCTTACTGTCGACGGGCAGCCCGTGACGGCTCCCGACCGTCCGCGTCAGCACTGGCTTGTGGAATGTGTGGAGCATGTGGAGCAGATGAAAGGATTCGTGGCTGACTGCCGCGAGTTTTTCCGCGACCCAAGCCCCGTCACCGAAATCACCGATGACGGTGAGCCGATCATCTCCATGCACGGCGAGAGGCTCGAGATTATGCTCCCCTTCGGCTTCCCTGACAAATCCCCCGTCTATACCGTGGTCCACGGCATGACGATGCGCGAGGATGACATGCACAACATCGAAGCGATGAACGCATGGCACCGACTGGCGGCACATCCGCTGCCCGAGCGATTTTATAGATGGATACACATCACTGACCCAGATAAATCAAACACTCAATATTATGGACACTGAAAGACTGAATCTTGAAAAAGCCGTTATCGCCCATTACATGCCTAACTCCAACGCCTATGAGTTCGGCACCGAAAACGGAGTCACCTACCTGCGCATCGTGGCGCAGACCAACAACCGGCAGATGTATGTGATGCGCATAGAAACCCCGGGCTATCCCTACACCAAGCCCAATGCCTACGTGGAGTGCATGTTGCGCGACCATAACGGAAATCTCATGAACGAGGCAAGCGCATCCAACCACACGCTTTCGCCACACCGCAACGGATGGACACAGATATGTCATTATCACCCGAGCGCCTGGAAACCCAACATGTCGCTCTGGATGGTGTACGTGAGGTGTGTGCTGTGGCTCAACATCTACGAGCAGAGCCTCAAAAACGGCCGCACAATCGACTCATACCTACGTCACATGTCGGAAAACTATTCAAGGGAAGAATATCTCAATCATTAACATATAATAAACCACAGATATCATGGCACAACCACTTAGCCTCGACCAATTGTCGAATGAAATGCGTGAACGACAGTCCAACCCCACTGCTAACAAATCGGCGGCAGCCGGTCAGACCGTCTGGGACCCCGAGCAGGGAATGTTTGTCCACATCAATCCGGGCGAACAGCTCAAGGAGGGACAGGCACCCCTGAACACCCTCGCGAAAGAGCCATATTTCACATGAGCATAACCCCACAGCGCATGAGCATATATTATATCGACGGCGAGGAGATGAAAGGCTTCATCGCCTCAGGGCAGCGGCAAGCCGCCGGCATAGCCTACGAATGGGAGGGTGAAGGTGTGACGCATCTGCGCTTCGCACCCCTCAGACATGCCTTCGGACGATGCCGCACGGTCAGTTTCGCCCTTGACGGAGCCGGACATGACGAAAGCGCCGACATCAAGGTTGACATCTCCTCCGGCGGCACTGCCACTGTAGAGGGTGCAGCCGCCGAAATCATCCCCCCGAAGGAAAGCATGTACAAGCGTGCCAAGGGACTTCTGGAAGTTGACGCCCTGTCGGGCAAGCGTGTACTGATTATCGGACTCGGCAGCGGCGGGGCACCCATAGCCGTGGAACTCGCCAAAGCGGGCGTGGGACATTTTGTCCTTGCCGACTTCGACCGCGTGGAGCTTCACAACCTCCCGCGCCACATCTGCACCGTCAACGACCTGGGACGCCTCAAGACCGATGCCGTAGCCGACGCCATTCTCGGCAAGAACCCTTACTGCGATGTAAAGCGGCTGCCCGTCAATGTCAACGAACACCTTGGTATGCTTGACAGGGAGATTGCCGATGCCGATATCGTGATGGTGTGCACTGACAACAACACCTCGCGTTACAACATCTCACAGCTGCTGGTCAAAAACCGCACCGTAGGAATCTTCGGGCGTACGGTGACACGCGCCGAGGGTGGCGACGTGTTCATTTACCGCCCCGGACATGCCTGCTATTTCTGCCTGCTCGGCACCGACTGGTTTGACCCGCAGCAGGAGGAAATCTCCAACTTCGAGTCAGCCAAGCGCTCCGGTCAGATTCCCGCCTATGTGTCGGAAGCTGACGCGGAGGCATTCGTACAGGTGGGGCTGAGTTCCGACATAGAGCCTATCACCAACATGATGGTGAAGCTGGCGCTGACAGAGTTGTCACGCGGCACCGAAGCGGGCATAGCGTCGCTCGAAGAGGAGTTGTGTCAGAACTACTTCATGTGGGCAAACCGTCGCGAGAGGCAGTATGTGCAGTGGGGGTCGTTCGCCAATCCCCGCCGTCTGCCGACAATCATGAAGTGGTACGGTGTGGATGTGCCCCGCAACCCCGGCTGCGGTCTTTGCGGCAGCTCAATTCTTACCACCGACACCGCCGAGACCGATTTGCTCAATGAACGCATGGGCGACCTCGCCAACCTCAACCTCCCCGACATAGATATAAATTCAGCCCTTAAATAATGGATTTCTCTAACTTCTCCCAACCCACACTGCAAGCAATAGAGGCTGCGGCGGCATTCTGCAAACAGCGCGCCGCCTCACACGTAGACCTGCCGGGAATACTCGCCGGCATGTGCCGTGTCGACAGCCAGCTGGTGCGCGATGTGCTGGAAAGCAACGGGTACGACCTGAACGCCTCCATGCAGCAGGTGGCGCAGGCGATGACCGCCAGCGACGGCACCTCGCGTGACGGACGCGTCTACTTCGCTCCAGATGTCGAGCAGGTATTCGCCAAGGTCGCCGGGATGCCCTCCGTAGGCATCGACGCGCTGCTCAACGCCATGATAGCGCACTCGCCACAGTTTGCCTCGCTCCTTGTCCCGGACCCGAACCGGCGAGCCGAGCCATCCGCCGTCCCATGCGCCACGCGCGATACGGAACAGGACGACAGGAGCACCGGTCCCACCGTAAGGCAGTACTGCACCAATATGCTTGCGCTCGCCGCGCAAGGGAAGATACACCATGCCATCGGCAGAGACGAGGAGGTGGAGCGCACACTACTTATCTTGGCACGTCAGACCAAGAACAATCCGGTGCTGGTGGGAGAAGCGGGTACCGGCAAGACCGCCATCGCCGAAGAGCTTGCCATGCGTCTTTACGAAGGCACCGTGCCCGCAGTACTCGCGCAGCTCAAGCTCTACAGTCTCGACTTCACCTCCGTGAAGTCGCTTCCCGATGCCGTGGATATAATGAAACGCATTCTCTCAGAGGCTACGGCTGATAACAGTCTGGTACTGTTCATCGATGAAATCCACATGCTCATCACCAACAACAGCAGCTCCGACAACGACATAGCCAATCTGCTGAAACCGGCAATGGCTCGCGGTCAGATAAAGATTTTCGGCGCCACGACCATTGATGAATACAAGCGCATCGAGGCGGATCCGGCATTCGAGCGCCGCTTCCAGCGTGTCACCGTCGATGAGCCTGACATGGAATCGGCGATTGAAATCCTCAAAGGCGCCAAAAGCCGTTACGAGCGATACCACGGAGTCGAAATCCCGGAAGAGGTGTGCAAGGCAGCCGTGGAACTTTCGGCACGTTACATCACCAACCGCAAGCTGCCCGACAAGGCGTTTGACCTCCTCGACGAGGCGGCAGCCAACATCCGCATCGACGGCGAGAGCCGCCCCATGACCACCGGCGACATACGCCGTGTAATAACCGACTGGACCGGTATTCCGGTGGCGGAGATGGACGCTGACGAGACCGAGCGCATGAAGCATATCGAGAAGGAGCTGCATGCCTCAGTCGTCGGACAGGACAAGGCTGTAAAGGCAGTCGCCGACGCCATCCGGCGCTCCCGCCTCGGATTCTCCGATTCCGGGCGTCCCATCGGGTCGTTCCTGTTTCTGGGGACTACCGGCACCGGCAAGACCGAGCTTTGCAAGGCTGTGGCGAAGTTCCTTTTCCATGACGCGGATATGATGGTGCGCATCGACATGAGCGAATACCAGCAGGAGCACTCCGTGCAGCGGCTCTTCGGCGCCCCTCCCGGCTATGTAGGTTACGAACAGGGCGGACAGCTGACGGAGGCTGTGCGCCGCAAACCCTTCTCGGTAGTGCTTTTCGACGAGATTGAGAAAGCACATCCCAAAGTGTTCGAGACCCTCCTGCAGGTGCTTGATGAGGGGCGCATGACCGACGGGCAAGGCAAAGTAATCAACTTCAAGAACACCCTGATTGTCATGACTTCCAACATGGGTCAGCAATATATACTGCAAAACCTGTGCGGGCGCACCGGTATCACTGATGAGGATGTGGCACGCTGCACCGACGAGGTCATGCGCCAGATGAAGACACGTGTGGCACCCGAATTCGTGAACCGCATAGACAACATCATCATGTTCATGCCGCTCGACCTCGACGCCATCCGCAAGATTGCTGAAATAAACCTCAACAAGGAGATCAGAAAGATGGCTGACAAAGGGGTGAAAGTGGAAATCGGACCGTATGTCACCGATTTCATAGCCATGAGGGGCTATCAGCCCGAGTATGGCGGACGCCCCGTCAAGAGAGCCATCATCGACAATATAATCAATCCTTTAACCAACGCACTTATCGACGGGCAAGTCAGCAGAGAAATGCCTGTGCTTGTAAGCGTCGATCTGGATAAAATAGTATTCTCAAATGCCCCAGCTACCATTCGGATTTGACCCGGATTCCGGAACTTTCGCCAACGTCAAGCTCCCGCCTCCGCGAGTCAACAACCGTTACACCACCGCAAATACATTCACTCCAACGGCTGATACATCGTATCAACCCCGGACAACACGCCTCAACTGGTGGCAACGCTTCGACCGATTCATATCCAACATCGGCAACTGGTTTGCTGAAAACTACGATGAAGTCGTCGACAGGCTGAGCGCGTGGCTGTATATCCTCATCTTCGTCGGCGCGGTCATCGCCGTTATCGCTACATGGGTAAACTCCGGCTTCCTGACTGCCATAGTCGCAGGCGTTATAGCCTTTATTGCAATAGGTCTCCTCTACTACATCGCCGAGATAGTCCTTCCGATAGTAACCGGCATAACCATGTTTGCCGGAAGATTCATCTTTTGGAATGCATTCACGTTCCTGCTGTTCTTGTGCGCTGTCTTCGGCGGGTGGGCACACTCTGTGCTGAGACCCGCAGCTGAAGCAGCTCCGGTCGAAGAGGTCGCCGAGAAGCCGAATACCTACACCTGCACGGCGCGGACTCTCAACGTACGCAGCGAGCCTGACACAGGCAGCAGTGTCATGGGCGTTTTGCACAAAGGCGATGAGATAAAGGTAATCGAGAGCAACGGTGACTTTTCGCGTATCGAATACAATGGAAGCACGGGGTACGTAGCAACACGATACATCACGCCGGTTGCCGTAGCCCCGGCAGATGCATTGACAACCAATTAATACATCAATTTTCACAAGATATGGGAGACACGAACAAAAGAGGCAAAAACCGCTCCAACACATATACTGACCCGTCGGGACAGAATTATTCCGACCCCGTCGAGCTTAGCGCCGCCGTACTTTCAAACTATGTCGAGATGGAGGAGGAGATTCTTAGTCCCGATTCCGACCTGAAACGCTTTCTCCGGTACAGCGGTCTTGACGATACAGTTGATATGATGGAGGCATATATAGCTGACGGCTGCCCGTTTGAAGAAGACGGCTCAGGCGCCATAAACCGCATCAAGGCTTTCATGGCAGCTTACTATCTTGCCGTGATGCTTGACCCCGATCTCAACTATCCCGTTTGGACCAACGACGGCTGGGACTTCGTAGAAAGTGTCGACGAGCTTCTCGCCCGTCTCAGTGCCGGCAAGCATGATGACCCCATGCCGCTGGACATGATTAATCAGATTGTGCTCACTTGCCCGGCTTTGGCTGTATGGCTCTCCAATGTCAATCCTCAGCTTGCCGATAAAATCAAGGCACTTCATGATAACCGCTCCGACGAGCTGGATTCGGAATATTATAATTCCGACTCGGCATACCGCATAGCCTACGAGTTGAAACCTGACGCCGACTTGTTTTTCAACACTGACACGAACTCTCCGGAGCGTTGCTATACCATAGTACAGCTCGGCGAATTCCTGAACCGGAGGCTCAACCTTATGGCATTGGACAAAACCGACCGCGATGCTTTCCTCGGTGAGTTCTGCCGAATAGAGGACTTCCCGGTAGGTGACTTCTGCCGCGCCCGTGGCGGGAAATATATGGACTGTCTGCTCAAAGGGATGGTCTGCATGGACCCCGAATTGGAATATAACAAGAATAGGATAGTTCCTTACGACTATGTCATCGGCGCCTATAAGACAACGGCACTTTTCCTCGGTCAGGCACCGACATATCCCATCGGCGACAAACTCCTCACCGATGCCGCTGAGCTGAAGAATTATCCTCAGGAAAAAATCAGAGTGCTGATGAGCCCCAAGTCGGGCAACTCTTCCGCATCAAGAATATTGGAGAGCCTTGCCAACAAACACGCCAAACCGGAGAAAACCGATTGGAGCAACCTCCCCACCGGTGCCGGGAAGCCGATGCCGTGGCTCTACGCATGGCTGAGCGTGATGTACCAGGAAAATCCCGGGCTTAATGTGGAGATACTGGGCACTTACGAGCGCGAGCTGGCAAAATACACCGAGTTTGTCGGGTCACTCCTGCCCAAAGACTACTATTACATCCGCTACAACCGCGCCATGGAAAAGATGAAGACGGCGGCAAATAAGTTGCGTAAAAGCTCGGCAGCACTCAGGACAAGCATGATAACCGGTCTGCTTGTCGGGGGAATCCCGACAGTACTTGTCCTGATTCTCTCCTGGTTCTTCGACTATCCGGCGGGCAACCCGATTAACGGGCATTTCTTCACAGCGGCGCTGATATGCAGTGTGGCATGTGTCATAAGCCTCTGTTTCGGCAGTTTCGGCGGAGTGAAGATGGTCATTCCGGGCATCATTGCAGGGGTAGTCTGCGCAGGTCTTGCCTGGGCAGGATTCAAGTGGATGCCGTCGATATTCTATTTCCTTGTCGGGCTGGCATTATTGGCAAGTTTCGCAGCGGCATTCATGGCAATGAAGAAGAGTATCAGGCTTACCCGCGTGAAAACCGGCTCTAACCATGTCGACCCCTATGACCCGGACAATCACTGCACAGAGGCACTCTACTTCGCTTATCGCAGCGAGGAGCAGGATATTGACTGTGCCAACACAAGATTTGCAGAACGACAGAGAGATTTCAACCGCACATCAATCAACGATATCAGGGATATCACCTTCCTGTGGGCTCCCCTCGCCTGGATGGTCGCCGTTATATGGTTTTTCGTCACTCCGGGTATCAGCGGCACTCATGCATGGATTGACAGCGGCGAGTCAGCCGGAGTGTCAAAAGTCGTGCCCGGTCAATGGGCTTTGGGTCGCTGGGAGGCAAAGTACGCCGCAGGAAGCACCCGCATCGTATGCAACATAGACTCTGTCGCCAACGGCAAAAATATCTTCGGCACCATGGAAATCGCCGGTCAGGCGCCGGTGAAAGCGAAAGGCGTCATACGCAGTGATAACGACACCATACCAGCCTCCCTGATTTTCTACCCCGCCGAAAACCACTCCGCCGGTAAACAGGAGATTGACGCGGACTACAGCAAATCTGACAAAGAGATGACCGGTTACTATTACGACCGAAAAGGCATAATGCATCAGATTAAATTTTTATCCACCCCACTAAACTCCCCTGAACCATGAAGAAAAAAGTCAAGGAACTTGTCAGCGAACTGACCCACGACGGTACCAAAAGCATCGAAGAACGCATAGATGATGTGTTCGCAATACGCGAGCTGCACATGTCAGACGATGCCGCGAAGCAGATGGATGACGATGTGATTTACTTCACATCGCTCATAACCATGGCTCTTGAAGAAAACGGGCCTCATCTTTACGACGCCCACCTGCTCCAGCTATACACTCTTCTTGCCGAGATATATGTGGAACAAAGTGACTTCCGGCAGCTGAAACAGGTCGCAGAGGGAGTACTGGAGCTAATACGGTATGAGGTGACCGCCTGGGAGGCGATGGAGGAGACAATGCCCCGCATCATCGACGCGGTCGGGGAATCAGTCTACAACCACAATCTCTATGAACTTCTGTTGCATTATTTCCGTGCCGCTAACCGCGAGGGGAAGCTGACGGCGGAGATGAAAGGTCACCTGCGTAAATTGCTCAAGCTCAAAATCCTTCTGGAGGATGATTTCTGGATGAATCATCTGTTTGACAAAGAGCTGCAGAAAGCCATCGAGGGTCTTTTCTCCTCCGATGAGCTGCTGAAAATCATCATGCGCCCCGAAATCGGTCATCTCCGGAAAGACCCGGTCGAATACACCCTTGAATGGGAGGAAATATATTATGACATGGAGGAGGAACTTGAACGGCGTTTCGCCAACGCTCCGCGCCACATGGGCTTCTGTTTCCGTTATTGGAGTGCGGAGAAGGAACTTCTCAAGGAGAAATATGACATCGAGTGGCGCTCTCCGTCGCAGATGAACCCGGGAGTAATGTTTGACTGAAACGACACTGCAATGACAACCTCTGACAAATTCCACACTTCGCCTGCCGAGGAAGAGAAGCGTCACGACGGGACAGAGGAGAACGCATGCCGCCTGAGCGACTATTACTGGGAGCGCATCGACCCGGAAAATCCGTCTGCCGACCCGGAGCTTGCCGCCCTGTTGTTCAAGTGGACATCGGCTGCCGCCCGCTGTCATCCCGACGAATACACTTACCGGCTTGGCACTCTGTACACCTGCGGTGTCGGCTGCACGAAGGACACCGACAAAGCGGTTGACCTTTTCGTGGAGGCATACGGCAACGGCGACTGGCGCGGCGCGCAAGCCGTAGCGGCGATGCTCGTCGATTTCCTTGACAGCAACCCCGATTTACCTGCCGGTGAACGTGACAGAGTCGAGGCAGAAATCGAGCGGTGGGCACTATGGGCGGAAGAGATGCGCCGGCAAGACCCGCTCTGAACCTTAAAATTATAAATAACCCGATGGAAAAAATAAAAATATTTTTAGTGTCCCTCCTTCTGAGCGTTGCTTTCACAGCCGGAGCGGAAGGTGACGGAATCAAGACCATGTTCCACCAAGGGCACCCGGTCAGCGACTTCGTGATAAGCTATGATGAGAAATACGTTCTTACCCGTTCCGAAGGTGAAGTGTGCGTATGGGACCTCAACAACCGTATGCTGCTGGCGACATTGCCAATCCATACGTTAGAGATTTATGCCCACCCTACCGACTCGAGGCTCTTTTTCGCCGATACCCGGTTAGGGTCGGCAGATGACATCACTGATCCCACCGTCAATGTCTTCGAGCTGATCGATTGGACAACCGGCAAAAAGATAGGCAAAATGTCAGCCGGTTATATGCCGAAACTTTATGCCGGCTCTGATTACACCTTCGCCACAAACAACGATCGGCTGCTGTTGTTTACCGCTCTTGACGAGAACGCCAAACCCGTTGGCACCATCGGCGGTCAAAGCCCCGGCATACGTAGCGCCCGCAGCAACAGCAACGACTCGCTGCTGGTCACCTCGGGGAGGCGTCCCTCTTTGTGGGACCTCCGCCATGCCAATCTTATCGGGAGTATTCCTTCGTCAGGCAAGGTCACTGAAACCTATTTCATACCGGGAACCGACGAGGTGATAATCACCGGGGATAATCGGATAGAACTCGGCGAAGGCAATAACATGCCCGTCCCGGGTGATAAAATTCATGCGTTGGAAATCTACGGTGACAATATCGTGGCTCTTGGTTACGAACACCTTTTTAAATCTGTTGCCGGAAAGCCCTTCTACAAGATGCCGGAATTCAGAAAGACTGCCAACGGACGTTTGTTCACCGTTCTGTCACGCCCGTACGGTAACGGGAAATTCCTCATCGGCGGCAGTGATGTGGGCACACATGTCAAATTTGAGGGCATTTCGGTGGCTGAGGGGTCTTTTGATTCTGACACGCCCCTGCGTAATGCCGAAAACAAGTACCATAAAATCACTGACATAAAGATTGCACCCGGAGATGACTACGCCGTAGTCACATCTATTTTCACTGATGTCGCCCTGCTTGACCTCAAGACACTGAAATACACCTCGGCGCTGACCGCCGATTACGATGACCTGGAGATTGTCACCGCCTGCGAGATTCTGCCTGACGGCACTGTCGTTGCCGGAACATCGCTGGGGAAACTTATCTTCTGGAAAAAGGGGCAGACCATATCCCACCGCAGCAGCCGCGACCATCACGCCGAGATAAAGTCCATCACCCTGTCATCAGACTCCACGCGTATGTTTACCGCTGACATGAACGGACAGATTACCGTCTGGGACACAAAGACGCAGGATCCGATTGTCTTCGTCTACCAGACTACAGGCGACTCGGGCAGCGAATATATCTTCCTGACGCCGGACCACTACTACAAGGCAACGCCGGGCATCAACCGTCACATCAACTTTGTCAAGGACGGGCAGCCCTATGCTTTCGAGCAGTTCGACCTGCGCAACAACCGCCCCGACATCATCTTGAGCCGCCTTGGAGGCGACCCTGCGGAGGTAGAACTGCTCCACAAGGCTTGGAAAAAGCGTCTGCGCCGCGCCGGCATCAGCGAGGAAAGCCTGTCAGCCGACTACCATGTGCCGACAGCCGACCTCAACCGGAAGGGTATTCCCCTCATCACCTCCGAGGGGATTCTGCCTCTGGATGTGGACTTCGCCGACACGCGGTACAATCTCAGCGATGTCACTGTCACCGTCAACGGTGTGCCTGTGCTCAGTCCCGACAAACGCCGTGTGTCAGGAAAAGCCTTCAAGCTTAAGGAAAACATCGCCTTGGCGTCAGGTAACAACGAAATCACCGTATGGTGTACCAATGTCAAGGGAGCAAGCTCGCTGCGCGAGACTTTCAACGTCACATACACCCCACAGTATCCTGTCAAGCATGACCTTTACATAGTTGCCGCCGGAGTGTCAGGCTATGCCGACAGCCGCTATAACCTCGGCTTTGCCGCCAAAGATGCCGGTGACTTCGTAGAGGCTCTGAAAAAGCGCGCCGGGCAGAATTTCGGCGAGGTCAAGACCCTCGTTCTCACCGATGCACAGGTGACAGCCGCAAGCATGGACCGTATCCGCTCCTTCCTTGCCACATCCAAGCCCGATGATGTCGCGCTAGTGTTCTTCGCCGGACACGGCGTGCTCGACAGTGAGCTGGATTACTATCTCGCCGCCTATGACATGGACTTTGCCAATCCGAAAAATGGCGGTATCGCCTACGATGACTTTATGGGAGTATTTGACGGTGTGCCGGCGCTGAACCGCGCATGCTTCATCGACGCCTGCCATTCCGGCGAACTCGACAAGGAGGACTATCTTGCTGTCAACACCGTGGAGATGCCTGCCGGAGAGGAGCTGGTCTTCCGCTCGGCTGGACAGAATGTTTCGGCAAGGGAGGATATCGAGCGCGTCAACACCATTCTCTCCGACATGTTCCGTGACACCCGCTGGGGTGTCGGTGCCACCGTGCTGTCCAGTGCCGGAGGCGGGGAACTTGCCGTGGAGAGTTCCGAATGGAACAACGGATTGTTCACCTACTGTCTGCTGAAAGGAATCCAGGGCGATACAGCCGACTCCGACCACAACGGCAGCATATCGCTGAGCGAATGGATTGACTATACGCGCCGACAGGTGAGCGACTTGTCGGAAGGACGCCAGTCACCCACGCTCCGATCACAAAACTATCATTATGACCTCGAAATAAAATAACCAATGAAAACACTCATATATCCCCTTATACTTTTGTGTGTCAGTATCGCTTCGGCATCAGCTCAGGTCGGCAATTACGAAGCACGGATGGAGGACATGCTTGTCTGCTACGACAATGCCAATAATGCGGCGGGGCGTCGCGTTGCCCTTGACTCCATGTTTACCATCGATAAAAAATACCTTGGAGAGGCTTTCAAAAAAATGTGGGCGGAATTGGATGAAAAAACAGCGACCGGTGCCGATTGCCGCCGTGTAGGAATAGCCATGGCAGCCGGTCGCGAGAAGAAGGCTCACAAGTGGTGTTTCAGAAAGGGTGCCGAGCTGGGCGACCCATATTGCGCCAACCGGGTGCTGATTGAGCAACTTGAGGAGCTGAACTATCCGGAGGCGGCAATATACCTGTACCCAAAACTCAAATCATACACTTTGCCGCTGCTGCACAACATGGCGCTGGCACTGTATGTCATCGACACGCCGGAGTCGCGCAAGCTCGCCAAGCCGCTTGCCGAAAAGTTTTTCAAGCTCTATAACAACCCGGACACCAAGTTTAATGTCTACGACTACCGGGAGTATATAGACTACTTTGACACCGATATTCTCAAAGCGGCAGGAAAGTGTTGGCAAGTCTCACATTCAAAGCTACTTGTCGGTCCCAGCAAATATCTCCGCGACCGCCTCGAACAGGACAAGTAACTCCGGATAGATCCGAGGCGGTAAGACTCACTGTGGTCATTTGATACTGTTAACCGGTGGGTGTTGCAAACGCCAAGATGTAGACATGCCTTTGGCGGCTGCACCGGGGTACAGCCCTACCATTGAGTAAACTCCAGATAACTTTTGTTGCTTCTGACTTTATGTCTATTTGTATCTCTGATGACATTTCGGGCGAGCTTCCACTCGCCCCTACAGCTACGCGCTGATTATCAGAGACATGTCCAATGTCAGCCGATGTAGGGGCTGCTGGAAGGCAGCCCGCACTATGTCAGCAAAGATATATAGGTTTATGGTTGAGGAGCATGACCGGTGGGTTTTCCGATAGGAAAAATCCTTGTGTAGCCGTCGGTATCGCTACGCTCGGATTAAAGCACTGATGTTTCCGTAAGGAATCATCACGGAGCGAGACTGATGATTCCCCGTCGGGAAAGTCGTTAGTGCCTTCTTGTGGTCATTTGATGGGCAGTACGGTCATCTTATCCGTTACCAACGTGCGGTTTCCTGCCGTGCGGTCCATGTACCATACGCTCAGGGTGATATCGAAAGGTTCGA
>ENA-UESU01000147-UESU01000147.1-human-gut-metagenome-genome-assembly--contig:-NODE-147-length-58422-cov-16.025212_pt1 | contig 58422 bp, 42 predicted proteins | sample MGYA00243007_ERZ508008 | MGnify/ENA primary metagenome ERZ508008 (study PRJEB26167, sample SAMN06115399) | human gut metagenome | host: Homo sapiens | place: China:Henan | collected 2016-06-23...
TCTTCCTGCTCGATTGTCGGGGGATTGGAGAGGAAGCGCACGTTCTTTTCGGGAACATCGAGGTTAATCATGTCCGTCGTGCGGTAATCCGTTATCTCACGGAGGAATGAGGCAAGTTCCGGCACCTTAATATATGAACGGAAACGCTCTTTGCGCTTGATATTACCGGTGACATCAAGCTCGTAATCCGCCTTTTTCTCGGTGTATATTGCCGCCCACGCATCGAAGCAGCTTATCCGCTGTTTCTTGAGTTCCTGCGGACGCATATACTTGAACATCACATACAGCTCGGTAAGAGCGTTGACAACAACCGTGCCTGACAGGAATGTGGCTCCGAGGTCACGGCCTGTGCGCCTCTGAATGTCACGAATTGCAATAAGCAAGTTCATCGCCCTTTGTGAGCCTTTGGTGTTTCCGATGCCCGCAACCCTTGTATGGCGTGTCTGCAGCATTAAATTTTTGAACGCATGACATTCATCTACAAAAATATGGTCTATTCCCATAGTGTTGAAATCCAGCGTATTGTCTTTGCGTTGGTCTATGTCGTGACGCAATTCGGCGAGTTTGGCGGTCAGGTTCTCCTGCCGTTTCTCAAGCCCTGTCTGCATCTTTGAGCTGCGGTAGCGCATGGTGGAGTTCTCGAGAACCTCAAGGCAACGCTCGACATCGGCAAGTTCCTCACGGAAGATTGCAGCAATAGTATCCTGTGACTGGGGTATCTTTGCAAACTGGTCGTGGGTCAGTATCACGCAATCCCAGTTGTTGTTCTTTATCTGCGAGAAAATCTCCTTGCGGTTTGCAGGCGTGAAATCCTCGCGTCCGGGATAGAGTATCTTTGCCATGGGATATGCCTTGCGGAAAGTGTCGGCTATCTCATGCACATTGGATTTGAGCCCGATAATCATAGGCTTGTTGACAATGCCGAGACGCTTCATTTCATAAGCCGCCACGCACATTATCATGGTCTTGCCTGTGCCGACTTCATGCCAGCAGATGCCGCCGTCGTTCTGCTTTATCATCCAAATGGCATCTTTCTGAGAGGGATAGAGGCTGTCGTATGGGAATTGCTCGAATGTAAGGCCGGGGAAAGTCTGCGCCGCTCCGTCGTAGGACGGGCGAACATAGCAGTTGAAGCGGCTGTTGTACTCGGCTACAAGCCGGTCACGGACAGGCAGGGGTTGGCGGTCGAGCCAGTCACGGAACGTGGCGCGTATTTCCTGTATCTTGGCGGCTGCCTCCTGTATTGCATCTTCATCGGAGACACGGGTCTTTTCGCCGTTGACATACACCTCTTTTGTAAATTCGGGCACGGTGTCCTGGAGCGCATAGACAAACATATCCTCGCCGTTGCAGTTCCTCACGGAATAGGTGTTGTAGGCGACGGCTGAATATCCCGTGAGCCGGAGCAGGTAGGTGTCGTTTATGTCAAAGTACATCAGCTCGGCATCCACCCCGAAAAGATATGACGCAAAAGAGGCGTATATTTTTGGGTCAATCCACCTTTCGCCCATGTTTATGTCAAGTTCCTCATACGGCACAGGTTCGGGCAACGCATCGGAAAGTGCCTTTGCGGAAATTTCGGCAAAAGACCTCTTGCGCTCGTCAAGGAACGGAAGCAGTTCGGAAACATCACGCAGTTTGGTAACGATGTCGCCGCCGATGAAGCGGCCTTTATGCTCCCAACAGTCTGTAATTGGGTTGTAGAAAATCTCGTTCTTGAGTGCTCCGGTGATTTCGTCCTCGGTCATTGCTGCGGTCTTGCACATATAGTCGATGTTGACCTGACCGTGATAGTTCAGAGAACTTGCGAGTGCTTCTATGGGGAGAAGCCTCACCGATGTGTCCGTCTTTTTGAAAGCCACCGGCTCACGCATGATGTCGGATTTGTAAATCTCCCTTCCGACAGCCATTTCAAGTGTCAGCACCTCGTTTCCGAGGCTGTCAAGAGAGATAAATTCCTTGTTGTCGTTATCGTGGAAGAAGCCCCATTTGGCGGTGAAAGCGTCATAAAGGCTGTTCAGTCGCTCCCTTAATTCGGGTTGCTCGGTCTTTTCCTCCCTCTCCTTGTTGGAAAGTTCAAAATAGACATCCCTTAACGGCATATAGTCGTTTGCCCTCTCGATGTTCACGCTTCCGTTGTCAACAGGCACGAAATCGACGGCAATATCTTCATAATGGGTTGACTTGCGGTATTCAAGCGTTCCCAACTGACCCTCGAAAACTACCAGTGCGCCCTCTTTGAACCATTCGGGCATTTCCCCGGTATAGCCACGCCGTCCTTTTGCTGACGCGATGTCCAAATCTCCGAAAAGCGACATCTGCGCCTGTCTGCCAATTCCCGGATTGGAGAAAAGCCCCGGCCTGTAATTGCGTTCAAAATCGTATTTCAGTATGGCTGCGAGATAGTCAGCCATTGAAGCCTCGCCGTCCGACCATGAATACCTGCGTGTCAGCTTGCCGTATTGGTTTTTCACAATGCGGGTGTCGGTTGACAGTGTTGTTTTCGGCATGGTGAAAAGACGGTTTGAGGGTTCCGTATTTTCCTCTCCGTGTTTTTCCTTTGAGGTCTGGAGAAACATCGCCTCCCTTGATGTGGGGCCGGATTTTGCTGTGTCCTTCTGGAATATGAGCAGGTCGCTCCCGACCTCAATGCCGCCTGTCTGCATGAATATGTTGTCGGGGAGACGGACTGCGCTTATGAGATTGGCGTTGTTCACAAGGTACTCGCGCACGAACTTGTTGCCGGGAGTGTCGGCTATGCCCCTCGATGTAACGAAAGCAAGCAGTCCGCCCTCGTTGAGCAGTTCCATTGCCTTTACGAAAAAGTAGTTGTGTATGGTCTTGGTTGACTGTTCATGTATGCCGCCTTTCTTCCACAGGTCTGCATCGAACACACGGAAATTGCCGAATGGTATGTTTGAGGCGATTACGTCAAAAGATGTATGCTCAAGCCGTTGTTCCCTGATGTTCTCAAAACCTGCCGTACAGGTTTCGGTATCGTCGTTGAGCAGGGAGAGGATTATGCCTGTCAGTGTGTCCTTTTCAAAAGCGTATGACTTGGTGCCGTTCATGGCGACAGGCAGGAAGCCGCCGATGCCTGCGCTCGGTTCAAGGAATGTGCGCATCGTAAGTCCGTGTGTCTTGAACGTGGACTGTATCTGCCGTGCCACTGCGTTTATTATAAATGCAGGGGTGTAAAATGCGGTCAGTACCGATGTCTTGATGCTTTCAATGGTTGTGTCGCACCACTGGGGTTTGTCGGTTGGGAAACTGCCGAGGACTGTCAACAGTCGGTTTGCCGTTTCCTCTATGCTTTGAGGGATTGGCTTTTCAGTGCCGATGTTCAGCACCTCTTTGATACCGCCGAAGCCCGAATAGAGCGACATTGTTTCTTTCTCCGGCTCGGTAGCCTTTCGCTTCTGCGAGAGGACGGTCAGTGCGGTTTCTATCGCCTTGACATTCTCCTCAAATGATTTGTGTTTGTTGTATGCCATATATCTGATTTTTCTTTCCCTCTCATTCCTGCTCCTTCAGGAGCCGTCCGCGAGGTGATTATCTGCGAACCACAGGAGCATCCGAGAGGCTTTGGGGACAAGGTTTTCAAGATGATTTTACAGTATGGATGTAAAATCTCGCAGAAACTCCGTGCAACCTTGGCTGATAAGTCCGGATGCTGAACTTCGCGCCGATAACCACCGACAGTGACGGTTCCGGACAGAAAAGGATTTTTCCTAAAAATGGAGTGTGGCTTTATAAAAGGAGAATTATAAGAGTAGCGGCTTGCCGATATTGACAAAACCTATAAGGGGACAAGTAATTATGAATATAAATGTTAGTCCTGTCATGGGTCTGGCGCAGGAATGTAAAAAAGAGCAAGGACGAGAAAATATAAGAGGAAAGCGACATCGCCTAAAGGAGAACTCAGTGATGTAAAAAAGGATTTGGTCTCAGATATTTGCGCCACGACCACTGAAGGGGCAGGTGGGGCAATGCCCCGCCTGTCCGTCATACTGGATAAACTATACAATTGTTCGCTTAAATTCTATAAGCAATGACACCGCCTACATAAAGCAGCGTTCCTGCCTCAAGACCATTCAGACTTTTCATAAACTCTCCCGATTTTTCCGAATAGGAAGAACCTCCGCAGTTGTCATCATAGAATCTGATTCCTGAACATAGCGGGTCGTCTATTGCTTTTCCCAGCTCATACAAGGTGCTCCATTTGTGGATATTACTTGCGGTTACAAGCGAGCATTTTTCTTTTATCCGCTTGACCCATTCCTCCTGCCAGATTTCCACACCGCCGTTGTAACGGATTGTATTTTCATCAATGAGCGTGAACATACCTTTAGGCAGTACCTCGTTAACAAGGGTTTCTATACGCCTCTTGCGTTCATCATCGTCAATATTCAAACAATAGTCAAGTTCAGAATAGTCTCCCTGATGTAAGGTGTCTTCGTCAAGTAATCCATTTTCTTCAATCTTTTCGGTCGTTATTTGAAAAATTGTTGATTGCATAATTTTGAAGTTTAATGTTATTAATTCAGTTCTCTTGTTAAGTTGATGCAGTCTGTAATGACAAAATCCTCTGTGCCAAATTCAGCGAGTGATTTGAGTGCTTCAATGCTGTTGCAATAGAAGAATATTTTTTCATCGGTGGCATCGTCAATGTCGGAAGATAGTTTTATGGTCGCCAGTTTGGGATAAGCATAATAATCATCGTCCTTTTTCCATATGATTTCACATTGAGCATAAAGAGGTTCTATATCATGTTCGGCACGATAATCAGCATAGAGGTTATCTATGTCCGTTTTCACTTCATCGACATCGGAGAGGACAACTCCGTTGCCGCAGTCCTCACACCATCCGTAAAGAAATGCTTCATCCGTATAATTACGGAAAGTCTTGTCATTGGGATTAATCATAGCCTCACAAGCTACGTTCATTCCTCCGCATTGAGTACATATCACTTTCATATAGTTCATTTTTATCCCTCCTGTTAGATCCGTTTGGTCCGCCGGAGGGCTGTCTTAAGATTTCAGGCATTTCAGGGGAGGCGCAAGGGGCAATGAGGCAAATTCACAGCAAAGCCGTGACCTTCGGCCACGATTTGACATTTGCCCCGGCCTCCAACTTTGCCGCAGAATCACCGGCAGCCCTCCCGGGCCATCGGAAAATTTTACAAATGATCTTCCGTCGTTTTATTACAAAAGCGCGGCACTTACATCATTAAAAAGGGGGAAGCAGAAAGTATAACAGGAACCTTGCTACGTTAAATACCGGCAATCCGGCGCAGTAAGGTCGGATTGTCGATAATTATTTTTAGTCAGTCACAGATTACCACATCATCATGGCTCAAGGTAATTTGTTGTCCTGATGTCAGTCGCACTACATATTGATTCCCGGAGTCCTCAACGATTTCTCCGCAATCATGGTCTCGCCAACTGTCAAGCAGAGTGCAGAAGCATCCGATTACACTGTCCTCAAAATCTTCCATGTCGCTTTAAGTTTATCCGAGGCCCGGAGGGTGAGCCTCGGGCATGGTGAGACTTCGGATTAGGAAGCGATTGCTTCAGGTTGCGGTTCCATCATTGATGCCGGCTTCGCAATAGGCTTCACGCTTCTTGCAGCGAGAACGATACGGTGTCGGCTTTCGCCCTCGGCGTTTTTCCATTCGTTAGGTTTGAGGTACCCTTTGACTTCAACGAGGATGCCCTTTCTGATAGCGTCGAATGATGAGAGGTTGGTATTCTTGGCCCACTTTTCGACTGTGATAAGTGAGGACTGGCGTGTAACCTCTCCTGTCGCCTTGTTGGTAACTCGGTTGCTGACTGCGAGAGCGAAGCGGATAACGCTTGCCTCGGTGCAGGTGGTGATTTTCGGTTCGGTGGCTACGAAGCCGCTGACTACGGTTGAGTTAATGATGTTCTTCTTGCCATTGTTGGCGTTGGTGTTGTTAGCTTCCATTTTCGTTGATGCTAAAAAATTAATGTTATGTTTTCTGTGAAGCGATTGATTCTTTCCCTTTCTTCAAAGTCCGTTTCCGTAAGGGGCCGAATCAATTTTTTCGGCAAATCACAAAGGTCGTGAAACGGTGGATTGAGACAAGGCTGCCACAGCAGCACAGGTGATGCCGTGGCACGTGCCGCCGGGCCTTGGCATATCCACAAGCGGCCTTAACTTCGCCGACATAAAAATCGACGGCTCCCTTTCGGATGGCACTTGATAAAACTCCGATCTAAAAAAGCTCGGTTATTATAATGGAAAACCTGACCCAGTATAGAATAGGCTGACTATGAATAAAAAAGTAAGGAAGGGAGGGAAGGCATATCAGTGCGGATTATAGGATGGCTGTCAGGAAGAGTGTCGAGCAAGGGAACTTGTAAGGATAAGCATAAGTGGAGAGCAACGTAACCGATGCTTTCCTGCAAGCGAGTCTGAGCGACATTCTTCAGCCGTCCGCTTTGTCAGGCGAGTGTCTTTCTTGGCAATACAGCATTGCCGTGAAAGACTCTCGCCCAAAGTAATCCGCGTGTATGCCGTGGTTGGGGCGAAGCTGTAAAGAGGTCCTTAAAATGATATAAAGGGTACTGGGGCATGGACACTATAAGAGGTAGGCGGCATAAAAACAAAAAAGGCATGGCAGTATGCACACCGCCATACCATATAATGCTTGATTTATAACTCCGGGACAGCCAGCCAACGGACATTATCATTGCCAGAATAATGAATCATCGGGTCGTAGCGGACTAATTGATAAGAGACTATCTTGAACTCCATGTTGATTATTGCAAGGATTATTACCTGTCCTTTTTCCGGCTTGCAGTCGGAATCCGTGAATTTATGCCATTCTGGAGAGGGATTCCTGTCTGCCCACTCAGCACCTCTTATGAAGCTGTATATGTTTGGGACAGGATATTCGCTGTCCTTGAATATATCTTTAGCGGCGGCTTCTATTTCTTCTCTGCGTGTCATATCTTTTTTCTTTTAGTTGTTAGAACCAGTCAGGATTGCTTGCCCTCATCAGTTCAGTAAGGTTTTTATCATCCAGTTTCAAATCACATTCATTGGTATAAAAGAAAATCTCTTCATCAATTTTCTCCGCCTCTTTGTCGGCAAAACCGTTGCAGTTGTCGGTCATCGGATACGGCATAAGTGCGTCAAGTAGTTTAAGACCGGCGATAATCAGCGGCTCTCCGTCATTGCTTGAAAGCACACGGCAGGTGTAGGTCTCATCACGATAGGTGATTTCGGTTGTTGTCATTATAACATTGTTTTTTTAAGTTGTTATTTCCCTCTTTTTTTAATTCATTTCCGGGAGGGTTGCCGTGAAATTTTACAGGCTTCAGGAAGGATACCTGAAAGGATTAAGACAAGGCTGCCACAGCAGCACGGGTGATGCCGTGGCACGGTGCCGTCGGGCCTTGACGTATCCGCAGGTATCCTTAACTTTGCCGACATAAAATCACACGACTCCTTACGGATGGATTCATGCAATGGCTTATAAAGGTCAGGGAATAATATAACAGGGTCGGACTGAGCAAAAGAAAAGCGGTCCGGAGACCGCAAATCTCATGAGGGAGAACCGTATCAGGCGGCTTTCTTCGACTTCTTGGATGATTTCTTGGCGGAAGTTTCAGGCTGTTCCTCCATTTCGGGAGTACGGTGGAACTTCATTGCCACGAGAACGACACGCTGGTTTTTCTTGCCGTCGATACCCGTCCATTCCTCGGGCTTGAAGTAGCCGGTTACGGTGATGTGCTCGCCTTTCTTGAGGCGGTCGAAGGAGTCGAGGTTCTCGTTCTTGCGCCATGCCTCGATGTTGATGAGGGCAGACTTGAATGATGTCTCACCGGCCTGGTTCTTTTCGGCGCGGCTTACCGAGATGGCGAAGCGGGCTACCGATGCGGTGTCGAAGTTGCGGATCTGGGCGTCGTTTGCGATGAAGCCGGAGAGTTCGAAGGTGTTGCTGATTTTCTTCATGTCTGTAAATTTTTAGAAGTGAGTAAATTAATTTTATGTGCATTTCAGGGTGTGCGGCTTCAGTGGCAGCCGGGGGGTTGTGTGAAACAATACTCTTGCCATAAGAGAGGCACGAACCTATGGAAAGGAAGATTTTTCACACGTTCATTGGCAGAGCGACCTTGCGGAAGCGTCCACGGGACATCTTCAAGATGTCGCAGCATACAACCTTTGCGCAGTAAAATGATTGGCTCTTGCTTCGCCCGGAAAATTGGACATGGAAAGAAATCGGGATACCTGCACCCCGGTCCGCAGACAGTCTCGGATACGCCGATACAGCATCGGAGAGCCAGCCTCTTTATATAAACTGCCTGACCATGCCGTCATGAGAGCGCAATCAGTCCTCCAACTTCAATGGTGCAAAGAGAAAATCAATCGACCGTACTCAATGGCGAAGCACAACCAGACCAGCAATCAAAAGAGGACACGGATACCGGCAGCAAAAGTGGGTCATTCGAGATTAAGAAGTCAGACAGTTCCACTTGGAATGCCTGAAGCAGACGCATACGAAAACAAGAAGTCAATAGGTTGCCCCCCATCGGGATTAAGAGACGGTCTTCGGCAATTTTGATGGCGAGAGCAGCAACATCAAACGCTGTTATAACAGGCGATGCCAATGACAAGATGTGAAGACCATTCCAATATGCTTTGTCATCTTAAAAGTGGTTCCGACTGCGAAATCAAATGCAAAGTCAAATGCGGAATGAAATGCAGACCCAAATGAAGGGTCAGATGTAAGGACATAAAAAAGGCCTCAGAGAAACTCTGAGACCCATGAAAGACAGTAAGAATGGTTTTCAGCCATCCCATCTCTTAGGCTTTCGTTTTACTGAGCCTGTCATCATCTGGGTTATTTCTTCCAGACTCATCTTGCTTATCCGGCGACTGTCTTCAACCCATTTAATGAGTTCAGATCGTCGGAACAATAATTCTTTGGCCGGCTTATAATGGGGGATGAGACCTTTCTGAGCCAACTTGTAGATAGTCGGCTTCTTCAGATGGACTACTTCGCAGGCTGTCTCAAGGTCTATGAAGCCTTCGGCCGGAATCATTTTGGATTGACTCTGGAGTCTTTTGGACATATTTGTGAGTTCCTTGGTCATGTAGGACATCTGTTCCATTATTTCCGCGAGCATTTTGGGCATAGTATCGAATGAGGGCGTATTCTCCATATTATTCTAATTTTCAGACTTGATTGCGGTTGGAATTTACTGTTTATTTCAGAAGTCGGTAGCCGGGAATACATGAGGTATGAGGGGCTGGTCAAGCGGTATGAGCTTGAGAGTGAAAGACCCTTCTTTGATAGCCAGTTTTGTCTGGATGGTGTCAACGGCGACATCTGAGAACATTATCTTGAAGGTATCCTTAAGGAACCAGGCTATCTGTATATTGGATCTTTTGAGACGTTTCCCAATATTCCAGCCGAAATGATACAGGTCATTGGAGGTGACCCCGTCCAATTTAACTGTAATATCATCCGACACATCTTTGCCTTTGGCAAGTTGCTGAATGTTGTTACACAAAACCTGAATCTGATTCTCAGACAAGTGTCTCTCGAAAGTGAGGGATGAATAAGAGAGGATGTCATCCATAATACATGATTCTTTATTTGAATCAATCGCAGTGAGAATTGCTGTCTGAAGTCTCCTGCTTTCCTGCCCGTCAGAATCGTTTGAGTTACAAGAATCGCATAATTTAGGAACTATATAGTAGGCGGATATGAGATATATCAGATATCCTGTGCCGCTTACAAGTGACAATACGAATATCGTATGAAAGACAGCAAGGAAAATATCGGAGGTTTCCGTTATCATTTGTGTATAATCGGAAACACCGATGCCAAGCGCCGACATCGTTACAACGGTGAGATATGCTCTTGTCCAAGGGGATTTATAAGGGGCTTTCATCTTTACGATATGTATTAATTTCAATTATGAGTTCGTTATTTTCTAATAGAATAACGCATGAGAAATGCCCTGAAAATCAATGTTATGATTTGTTATAAAGTGCGTCGGGATTTATATTTCCATCCATTTCGGCTGAATGGAAATCCGCCGCGAGCGAAATTCAAAAATAGGATTTAGCCCTTGGATGAATTTCTTTTGAACTGAAATTTTTCAAGCCCGGACATTTACAAATACCGAGATATATTAAGCATATTTAACGCATAAAAGGACACCCCGAAGGGCATCCTTTTCAACACGAGGTACAAATAAGGGCTATTTCAGTTTTATCTTATCGACGGTTTCACGCTTCTTGGAAGATACGAGATCGGCGTATATCTGGGTAGTTACGACTGATTTGTGAGTCAGCATCTTTGAGACAGTGTAAATGTCTGTTCCTGCGGCAATCTGAAGTGTGGCGTATGTATGCCTGAAACAGTGGAACGTGATGTGCTTCTTGATGCCGGAAGCCTCAATCCAGTGTTTGAGCGGCACATTGATCATAGAACGTGTTAGCCCCTTGAAGACCTTGCCTTCACCACGTTCTCCACAGAGTTCAAGAGCCTCGTAACTTATCGGCAGGATAGCCTCGGTGGATGTCTTCTGAGTCCTGATTCTGACACATGGACCTTTATCGGGAGCGATGCGGAGATTGTTCCATGTCAGATTCTCTATATCGCTGATACGCAACCCCGTGAGGCAGGAGAACAGGGAGGCTCTTTTCAGAACATCAATCTTGCAGGGCGTTTTGGCAAGTATTATTAACTCGTCCTGAGTTAGATACTCTTTCTGAACGTCTTCCCATTCTATCTTGTCGAGATAGTCGTTGATGTTCTCTTTCAAGAGCTTATCCCTGTAAGCGACTTTCAGTAGCCCTCTGAAAGTCGAGAAGTAACCGGCGATAGAGTTCTGTGAGAGCTTTCTATGCGTCAGTCGCAGATTGTGGGCGGTCAGAAGATATTCACGGAATTTGGTGCAGAGTTCAACAGTAACCTCTTCAAAGAGACATTTCCCTTTGACAAAGATCTCGAAATGACGATACACAATATCCCATTTCTGAGGTTTGCCTTTACACATCTTTTTGAAGTAGTCAAGGAAGTCTGCCTTCTCCTGATGTCGGTCCATGAATCCGAACTGCTTGTTGATTACCTGCTCCTGACGACGGCAACGGATGAGTTCACCTTGTGTGAGCATTGCTTCATTATAATCTCTTTCTATGTCATTTTTCGGTTCGGCATAGATATAGAAGCCGAGAAATTCCCGGCGAGACAGACGCCCTGTATGAGGATTGCGGACTGCGGGCCAGTAATCGAGATACAGAGACAGGCGGCCTTTTGTTATAGGTTTCTGCCGCAGATATACCTTAGCACATGTAGCCATAGTTTTTCTTTTTTCTGCAAATATGTGGAGTTATTCCCCGGTTGGTAAGTTATTGAGGTACAACTTTGGAAAAACTTGCAACCGGATTAGATTGAAGGTGGAGTGAAGATGTTTTCAAACAGTGCATCTACTTCGTCCTTTGCGAGATAGCAATATTTGCCGACCATTTTCTTCTTGACCTTGTAGGTCTTGATATAATGGTAAAGTTGGTCGCGTGACATGTTGAACTTCTCGGTTGCCTCGGCAATGCTGTACCATTCCGGTTCAACAGGTTCGGCAATACCTTTTGCCGCATCAAAATGTTTCTTTGAATAGCGGACTTCCTTACCTTCCTTCTTCTTGGGTATCCCGGTTTTGGATACGAGACAGTAAATGGCCGGGAGGGTCATGCCAAATATTTCCTGGATTTCAGCAACAGAATACCATTCTGTTATTTCTTCAACAGAAGTATCTTTTTTGCCGAATATCATGTCGCAGTGTTTCTTGCTCCAGTAGGTCTTACCGTGCTGTGTGACTTTGGGAATATTCTGCTGTTTGGCGGCTTTGAAAAGCCATGAATTGCTGATGGAGAATTTTTCCAACACTTCCTTGGTTGTGTAAAACTCGGTGATTGGTTCTCTATCTTTCTTAGAAATGCCTGAAGGATCAATCGGTCGAGCCGTAATCATCTCATCTATATCTTTACGATAGATTACTGTCCAGTGACTTGTTATCCGATGTGCTTTTAAGAGGCCCCGATATATCAGCTTATATACACCATCTCGTGTAAAGCCTAATAATCGGGCTGCCTCCGAAACGGTCAAATACTCTTTGTCTTTTATATCTTCAACCTTCTTTTTTTGTTGGCTTCTTTGTGAAGCTGTTTCGGCACGCTGTTTTTTCTCCTGCCTCTTTTTATCCTTATAGGCAAGGGATGAGCAACGGTGTGAGCAGAATTGAGTCGAGAGTTTTTGAGCCTCAAACTCTTTTCCACACCATGCGCAGATTTTTTTGATTCTGATGACTGAAGTTGCCATTTTTCCCTTGTTTATTTCGCCACTCATTTCGCCAAATTTGTATATCCACGTATACCGATGTATATGGGTGTATACATCATCTATCATCTCGCTGGAGTGGTTTTCAACCGATGACGATGAGAGCCAAATGAGGTACAAAAACGAGGAAAAAATAACTTGAAAACGACCACAAACGATTAAAACGCCGACAAGCAGACATAAAGAAAGGCACTCATTTTGAGCACCTTTCTGATATTTGGTGATATATTTTAATCGGTTTTAATACTATACCTATTTCCCGATGCAAAAGCGGGAGAAGATGGTGGAGAGGATGTCGGTGGTGGTGATGGCGCCGGTGATGGTGCCGAGGTGGTGGATGGTCCCGCGCACGTCCTGGGCGATGAAGTCGCCTGAGATGCCGGCGGCGAGTCCTTGAATGACGCGGTCGATTGAGTCGAGTGCGCGGGTGAGTGCCTCGTAGTGGCGCGCGTTGGTCACGAGTATGTCGCCCTGCCATGAGTTGACGCCCGATCCCTCTATGAGTGCGCGGTGAAGCGCGTCTATGCCGTCGCCTGTGGCTGCCGAGATGTTTACGACCGTGAATCCCTCAGGTAATATGGCTGCCTTCTCGATGCTGTCCCGGATAGCCTCCGATTGATTGCCGGGAGCGGCGCGGAGGTCGCTTTTGTTGACGGCGATGATGAGGTGTTGCCCTTCGGTGAGATGGGTGCTTATGCGCTGCCACGTGTCGCGCAGTGTGTCGTCGGTCGCCGCCGGGTCGATTACCCACACCACGATTGCAGCCTTGTCGATTTGCTTCACTGTGCGGTCGATGCCGAGCGACTCGACCACATCGGTGGTGTCACGCAGTCCGGCGGTGTCGATAAGGCGGAAGAGCACCCCGCCTATCTCGATGCGGTCCTCTATGATGTCGCGCGTGGTGCCGTGGATGTCGCTCACTATCGCGCGGTCGTCGCCAAGCAGACGGTTGAGCAGCGTCGACTTACCGGCGTTGGTGGCGCCCACAATCGCTACAGGCACACCCTCTTTGAGCGCGGCACCGGTGGCAAACGACGCGGCGAGTCGCGCCACCACGCCGTGTATCTCGTCGGCAAGCTCGCGCAGCCTCTCTCGTGAGGCAAATTCCACATCCTCCTCCGAGAAATCCAGCTCAAGTTCGAGCAGCGACGCGAGTTCGAGCAGGCGCTCGCGCAGCGACTCCAGCCTTCGCGAGAAGTCGCCTCTCATCTGGCTCATCGCCATGCGGTGAGCCGCGCGCGACGACGATGCGATGACATCGGCGACAGCCTCCGCCTCGGCAAGGTCAAGCTTACCGGCGGCAAATGCGCGTCGCGTAAACTCTCCCGGCTCGGCAATGCGGCAACCCTGGCGCACAAGCAGTTGCACCGTCTCGCGCTGAATCCATGCCGAACCGTGGACCGACAGCTCCACCACGTCGTCGCCCGTAAATGACGCCGGCGCACAAAACACCGTCGCCACGGCGCTGTCAATCACCTCGCCGCTCTCGTCGACAATCGAGCCGAGGTGAGCCGTGTGGCTCGCCACGCCGTCAAGGCGTTTTCCGCGCCACACCCGGTCAACAATCTTCCGTGCCTGTGCGCCGCTGACGCGTATCACGGCGATGCCGCCTACGCCCGGAGCCGTGGATACGGCGCATATCGTGTCATCGTTAAATGTCATATCTCGCAAAGTTTAGGCTGCAAAATTACTGAAAAGTTGTCAGATTTGAGTTTCCAGTTGTCAGTTTTCAGTCGTCAGATTCCAGATTTCGGGATACAGATGGACATAAGGGTAGGAAAGTTGTCAGATTTCAGTTTTCAGAAGGGAAGGATACAGATTGACATAAGAGCAGAATAAAAATTTTATTTAAGGGAGTTTATCCTGAAGTAGGGCTGTACCACGGTTCAGCCGCCTTCACGCGGTAACGAGTCGGTTTTCAGATTTCAGATGCGAGCGGTTAAATTTTATTTGCGGTGATTAGTCAAAATCTCATGAAAAAAGATTAAATTTGTAAATGGATAAACTGTAAACATCTGAAAATGGTCACAAAATAAAACTAAATGGCTGATGAAGCCAATAACCGATAAATCTGAAACACCAAAAGCAGTCGTTGCAGGCTCGACCAACCTTCAGATAACTGCCTTAGAAGATTTTACTTTAATAGATATGGCAAATGCCTTAATAGATAATTCCGAGCAATTTAAGCTCGTCAAGTATATTAAAGAGTTGGTCTCGCGACCTGATTGCAGCCACATTATGATTGCGACTGGTTATTGGGACTTGCCCGGCACGGCATTAGTCTATGCCGAGATTAAAGACTTTTTTGCACGAGGAGGCAAGCTTGACTTACTCATCGGTCAAGAACCACAACTACAATACTACCAGACATCCCGAGAGGCGCATGAATTCCCCGATTTCTATATTCAAAGGGATGTCGACTCTCTCACCGATGAGTATAAACCTATTGGTAAGTTGATTATTGATAATGCTCTTACAGAAGAGAATCAAGATGGAAAGTTTGAGATTCGTGTGTACGGTCAAGGAGAGCATAAGGAATTCCTCCATGCCAAATGTTACATCTTCCTCGGCAGTAATAACACGCTTGGCACTGGTATTGTAGGCAGCTCGAATTTTACATTAAAAGGATTACAGGGTAATGCCGAGTTGAACTACCTTGAAGAAAATGGTAATAGCGTTGCAGCCCCATTCACCGAATATTCCACATCCAAATCACACAAGGTATGGTTTGAAGAACTTTGGCAAAACAGTGAATTATGGTCCGGCAAATTTATTAAGAATATACTTAATCCATCACCCATCGGTAAGAAAATTAAGGAAGATAATGAGGTCGCAAAACCATTAACTCCATATGAAGTCTATATCAAGTATCTTCAATTGCAGTTTGGAGATATGGTGGATGCGAATACATCAGAAGTGCTTAAATCTTACTTACCACCATCCTTCAACACTCTTGAATATCAACTTGACGCAGTAAAGCAGTGCTTCTCGGTGATGAAACGGTTTGGCGGGTTTATTCTTGGTGACGTAGTCGGTCTTGGGAAGACCGTCGTAGGGGTATTGCTTATACGCCACTTTCTCGAAAATACCGAATCACTCGGTCGCGCTCGGAAAGTGCTTATTGTCACACCTCCTCCTATCAAGCAAGCTTGGATAAAGACGATTGAAGATTTCGATAAAGACAATCCACGAAATAATATTGGACTCAGCGTCGAATTTGTTACGACAGGAAGTATAGTAAAAATTGCTGACGAACTGGAAGATATTGAAGACATGGAGGATTATGACGAAATTGAAAATATTGAGGTTGGAAACTATGGTTTGGTGCTAATAGATGAGAGCCATAACTTCCGAAATTCTGATACTCAAAAATATAAGGCGATTGATGACCTTATTGGTCTTATCAATCCTACTCCATACGTTGCGCTCCTGTCTGCGACTCCTCAGAATAACTCGCCAAAAGATCTGTATAATCAGATACGTTTATTTCAACGTACGCCCAATAATTCAAACCTGCCTAATGTTGAGGGTGGAAAGCTTGACTCGTTTTTTAATGCTATGGAAAAGCGTTTTAAAGAAGCGCGAGCTATTTCGCAAGACACAGACGAGGGTAAAATCCGGGCACGTAAGATTATCAAAGCGGTTTCTGAAAAAATCAGGAATTGCGTCCTGAATGACCTTGTAGTTCGTCGTACCCGTACCGATATTAGAAATCTATATGGAGAAGATGCAGAATTACTGAAATTTCCCACTGTCAAAGGACCCCATAAGCTCGAATATAAGATGGATGAAGAATTGTCAAAACTCTTTTCTGATACCGTAGATGCTATATGTCCTCCTACCATAGAAGAGTCTTTTGACCCGAATAAACATATCGGATTTTATCGTTATGCAGCGATTACTCAGTTTGTCAACAAAGACAATAAGAAACTTTATGAGAAACGAAACCTTACAGTGGATAGCATTACGCAACGATTGCAACGCATAATGCGTATCCTGCTCGTAAAGCGTCTGGAAAGCAGTCTTGCCGCATTCAAAAAAACGCTTGAAAATCTGAATCGGTATAATGACGTTATGATAGACATGCTTCAGCATGACTGTGTATTTATCTGTCCCGATATAGATGTCAACAAATTACACCACGAGAGCAAAGGTAACTTCACTGCTTTCAAGGCAACGGTAGAAGCCGCTATTAAGCATAAAGGAGGAAACAACAGATGTTTTAAAGCCACCGATTTCAACGAATCGTACCTCGCAGACCTGCAAAATGACAGATTGCGCATCGGTTCTTTGCTCGAACGGTGGCGTGAGAACACTGAGGATCCGAAATTTGACCGTTTTAAAGAAGCAATAAATCCTGAGCTTTTCAATTCTGAGATTAATAATCCGTCAGAGCTGAACGCGCCACGTTTAGTCATCTTTACTGAGGCGATTGATACGCTTAAATCATTAGAAAGGGCATTAAAGGCAAAAGGACATAGGGTATTAAGTATTTCCGCAGAGAATCGGACTAAAATGCAAGAAGACATTGAGGCAAATTTCGATGCTAACTGCAAACCTGAGAATCGCCGCGATGATTACGATGTAATAGTCACGACCGAAGTTCTTGCCGAAGGTGTAAATCTCCACCGATCTAATGTCATTCTCAATTATGATGCTCCTTGGAATGCGACACGACTCATGCAACGCATAGGCCGTGTTAACCGTATCGGTTCCACCGAGAAATTTGTTCACGTTTTCAATTTCTTCCCGTCTGATGAGGGAAATAGCCAAATACGCTTGGTTGAAAAGGCGTATGCAAAACTCCAGTCATTTCACGAAATGTTTGGTGAGGATAATAAGGTATTTAGTGAGCGTGAAGAACTCGTTGAACACGACCTTCAGCATTTTGTTGACGGCGATGAATCTCCATTTGGTCCATTCATCAAGGAATTGAAGGCATTTCAAGATAATTATCCGGAGCGGTATGAATATATTTCCTCCATTGATGCAAATAATCTTGGAGGCGTTTTGCCGTCAAATGATGGAAGTACTCATGGTGTTTATGTCTTCACAGACAACACGCAAGGACTGATTTCTGTAGAGGCTGTTAAAACGCAAGAAGGTTCTTCTGCTCACGTAATTTCATCATTGGCTACAATGCAACGGTTGAAATGTCAACCTGATACCAAATACATAGATTCGTCAAATGATGATATGCTTGCCGACATCGCGAAGCGTGCGTATCAAAAGCATGTGGTTCAAACGAAAACCAAAAGAGACACTGGGAAAAAAGTCGATAAAGCTCTTGAAATTTTATCAACTCTTCGGTCACGTAAAGATGTCACAAAAGAATCCAAAAAGTTATTGATGGATATTGAACGAATAGTATTAGGGAAAGACAATTTCGTAATTAAGCAGGTGCTGAAATTTGCGGATTCTCAGATGTCTCTCTTTGGTGTTGATTATGAAATTAATGCATTGATTGATACTTCTATGTCAAATTTGGCAAACCGGGTTCTAAAGAAGCGTGGAGACGCTAAACTCGTACTTTATTCTGAAACAAAGCCTAATATCTAAATATGGATCGCAAACAAGAGTTAGAAAAAATTTTCAGCGATGACTATCCTGGTGTTGAAAGATTTATATCAGACGTTATCGAACCGATTTTCGGTAATGAAATCGAGTATTTAAATGATGACCTTGTCGAAAGAGATGAGTATTCGGAGAAGGCAAAAAGAGCTGGGCTTAAACACGTTGTTCATATAGGGAATCTAAGAGAACAAAATTATAATGCTGACAATATTGCCATCTTTGATGTGGTTGTAGAAGATGCTAAGAAAATAGAGTGTTCCCGCGTTAATATCCAGCAGTTCATTCGTGCTATTATGCGAAAACATCAACATCTCCTAATGGTTTTTCATTATGAAAACACTATTGGCACTCCTTGGCGATTTTCATATGCATATATGGGATCTGAATCAAATACCACGTCACCTAAACGATACACTTATGTTTTCGGACGAGGATTTACAGGGCGAACAGCTGCAGAACAATTTAATTATCTCGCAGGAACGGAAAAATACAATGAACATTTTGAAAAAGCGTTTTCTGTTGCTGCTTTAAGCGATGAGTTTTTCAAAAGATATCGTGAGATATATGCCGATTTTGTACAATATATCACCGGAAAACGATACGAGAAAATTAAAAACAAGTGGGAGGAAGTAAAAAAAGAAGACCCGAACACTGAAATTTTCACGCAATTTAACAACGATGATAAAAGAGTAAGAGACTACATCAAGAAGATGCTTGGTCGTCTGACATTCCTCTGCTTCCTGCAAAGAAAAGGTTGGATGAATAAAGACCGAAACTTCTTACAGAATCTTTATCAGACGTCTCCTCTTCAGACCGATTTTCTAGATGCTGTTTTGGAGCCATTGTTCTTTGGGGTTCTAAATACTCCACCTGAAAAACGCAAGGAAATATTTGCAAAAAATGGTTGGAACACAGATTTAGCAGATGAATGGAACGAAATTCCATATCTAAACGGTGGTCTGTTTGAACAGACCCGGGAAGATAAACTCACCGTCAAGTTCCCTAAAAAGTTCTTCCAAGAACTGTTTAAGTTTTTAGGAGAATATAATTTCACTATTGACGAGAATGATCCGGATGATGCTGAGGTTGGCATTGACCCTGAAATGTTAGGCAGAGTATTCGAGAGCCTTCTTGAAGATAATAAAGACAAGGGAGCTTTCTATACACCTAAAGAGATAGTTCAATATATGTGTCGTCAGAGCATTATTGAATATCTTAACACACACACCGACCAATCGCTTCACGCTGATATTGAAGACTTGATTAACAAGGGTCTTGTCAATCATGCTCTACAAAATAAGGATAATGCAAGAAATCTCTATAAGTTTCTTAAAGAGGTGACGGTCTGCGATCCTGCAATCGGTTCAGGGGCTTTCCCTATGGGCATTCTCAATATCCTTTTTACGGCGCGTCAGCACCTATATGGCTTCTTGAAAGAATCAGAACCGTTTAATCCTCTTGAAGTGAAGAAGGCTATTATTCGGGATAATATATACGGTGTAGATATTGAGCAGGGAGCGATTGACATTGCACGGCTCAGATTCTGGCTTGCAATTCTTGTCGAAGAGCAGGTTGCAACTCCATTGCCTAATCTTGATTACAGAATCGTGCGAGGCAATTCACTAATTACCACATTTAATGACGAGTATATTCAACTACCCAAGAATCCAGATGGTAGAACCAAACTTGCAAAACTTAAGAAAGAACTTCATCAACTCCAAAACGATTTATTTGATTTAAATGGCGATGAGAAACTCCAACGCGAAATCGAAATCAAATGTAAAATATTGGAAATTATCAAAGTTCAACTTGGTATTGATAAAGCTAATGCTCAGGAAGAAAATAAAATTGAACCCGATTTATTTGAGGATAAAAAGTTATCTGGAAAGGCATTAAAGAAAGCCCAACAAGCTCGTGCGATTGAAGAAGTTAAGAGCAAGAGTCTTTTTGTTCTGAATAATCTTATAACTTCGTTGACCACCCCTGCTACCTCTTTAGCAGATAGAGCTCAGATTGACATCAAATTCTTTGACTGGAAAATTGTGTTCAGCAATATCTTTAGTGATGATGCCAATGCTTCTGGTTTTGACATTGTTATTGGGAATCCTCCTTACGGAGCTACATTAACTGCCGAAGATAAAGTTTTATTCAAAGAACTTTATTCTGACGTTCATATGAGAACTCCTGAAACATATTGTTACTTCATATCGAATGCAGTAAGATTAGCTAAATATAATGATGCTATAGTATCATATATTGTGCCAAACAATATGCTTTATCAGAATGAAAATGAAAGGACTAGAGTACTCCTTGCAGAAAAAAATATATTGTTAAGAGCAATCAATCTTGGCGATAGTACATTTGAGAATGCAGATGTACCAACTTGTATTTTCATATCTAAGACTGGAGAGACTGACAATTATCAAATTAAGTATTCTGATTACCGTAAATATAATATAAAAAATATCATATGGGACAAGGATATTGAACCGTTATCAATTCGATTATTATCAACGGTACCGGCTTATGTTTTAGGTCTATCTGAAACGGACATAAACATAATTAATACCATAAAATCAAATGGTGACGCTATAGATGATATAGCGGAAGAAATGGCTTGTGGTATTTCTTCTGGAGGTGATAAAATTTTTAGAGTTGATAGCTTAACAGCCTCTAAATATAAATTAGAAAAATCCCTTTTGCATAAAGTGCTTTCAGGGAGCGACATATCTGAATATGTGATAAATTATAGCGGAGATGAGATTGTTTACACAACACGAGAGTCTATGATTGACTGCTATCCTTCGACACGAGACTATTTATATCTATTTTATGATAAACTGAGTAGTCGAAGTGAGACAAAAAAAGGAATATTACCTTGGTATTCTTTAAACAGGAATCGATACCCTATGTTGTTTGAAGAAGAAAAGATTATAATGAGGCAAACCTCAGACTCGATTAGATGTGCCTACGATAATGAGGGCTTTTATACTCTTGACAGTATATTAATTTTTAAAAAGAATACAAATGAATATTCTTATAAATACATTGCTAGTGTGCTAAATTCAACACTTACGGACTTCTTATATAAGAAACTTACCCAAGAGGAAGGACGAGTTTTTGCCCAAGTAAAACCAGCTAATGTTCGAAAATTATATATACCAAAGGCATCTGTAAAAGAACAAATGTTGTTGGGAACATTGTATGACTATCAGCATTATTGCTATAGCCAAATCAATAGTGATAATTCATTAACAGAATTATTTGTAGATTTGTTTAACGATATTATTGACGGGTGTGTGTATGAATTATTTTTTCGAGAGCATATGAAAGAAAGAGAGATTGATGTTATTCAATACTTGTATGAGGTAATCAAACCTATTGATGGGCTAGATGAATACGATTCTTTCAATACAATTGCAAGTGTTCACTCTCAAATTTTTATGACACATAATCCTATAAGAACCCGGTTAAAGTTATTCGTTTCTCGCAGTCCTGAGTATCTAAAACCTATTATCCAACATTGATTATGGCATCTATATCTAAAATAACCATTGATGGTTTCAAAGCTTTCCCAAATAGATTTGAGGATATTATCCTTAATGGTAAGAATCTACTTCTGTATGGAGAGAACGGAAGTGGGAAATCCTCTATATATTATGCTCTTCACTGCCTTCTCCAAAGTCAGGTTGTAGATAAAAGTGCCACCTATTTCGATCCGAATGCAAGTGAGAGTTTAGTAAACAAAGATACACGCAAAGATGATGCTTTTATCGAGGTTCAATTTTTAGGCAGCGATGTTAAGTATAGAGTGTCCCGGAATGGATATGAGGAAATTCCCAAACTACCAATCTCAATTCTGAAAGATCTTAATAGTGATTGTGTTTTTATTAATCATAAATTCTTGTTCCATTTTTTTAGTTTTAGCAACTCTCAATTTATAGACTTATTCCCAGTATTTATCAAAGATATTCTACCTTTTACACACACAAAAGATAAGTCTCTTTTTATAAATCAAATTTATATTGATGTAAAAACGGGGATTGAACGTAAAGGCACAAGAGCGACCAAAGATTATGTAAAAAAAATTACCCGATTCAATTCTGAACTTAAACAAGTTATCAAAAGAGTAAATTCTGATAAACCCGAAAGTGCTTCTACAATTTATAATAAATATTTTAGAGATAATGAAGGCCGTGAGTTAAGAATTACGTTATTGTATGATGACAACACAGATGATATCCCTAAGTATAATACATCATATTGGTTGAGATTAGGGTATCGATATCAGCAAGTTGTTGTTGCAGCTCGTCCTAAGAAAGAAAGAGTTGGTAATAAAAAGGAATTGCTTGATCCTGTTATATGCCTTAAAATTGAAGAAAAACAAGAAGATGATGAGTGGATATTTATAGAAAAACCTCAGTCATATTTTAATGAAGCAAAATTGACTGCCATTGCTTTATCAATCAGGTTTTCTTTAATTGACACCGCCAATGTAATTGATGGAAGCTTTATGGCTTTAGATGATATGCTCATCAGTCTTGATATGAGCAATCGCCTAAAAGTTATAAGGTATTTACTGGATGTACTCCAGAATAATTATAAGTTATATATATTTACGCATGATCGCCTCTTCTATCATACATTAAAGCGTATGATTGAAACTCAATATGACAACTCTACATGGATATATGGAGGATTGTATTCGAATGATCTTGAAATACCTATCTCTCCAGACTTTAAGTTGGATTCCAAAGATAAAATTACCGACATAAAAGATGCATACGCTCGTCATGATTATTTTAGATGTGGAACATTGATGAGAATAGAATGTGAACATTGTCTTAATGAAATTTTACCGGATTCATATAAGGTTACCGAAGAACCGCAGACTAAAGCTACGATAGAAAAAACTCTTGATGGGAAAATACTTTCATTGGAGGATTTTTGCCGAAAAGAAAATATCGATTTTTCGTCTTTTAAAAATCTCAAAATTTATAAAGATCTATTTCTAAATTCAACTGCACATAATGATATAACCTCGCCATTTTATAAAAATGAGATAAAGGCTTGTCTTAAGTCTATAGAAGCTCTTAGTAAGATTAATCGTTATAAGGAATTGCCGTGTAAACAGGATGTAAAATTTCTAATAACTGATAATAAGGGAGACCCTCATCTTGTTGGTATTAGACGCAGAGAGCCAATAAAAATATTAGAATATGATGGAGTATCTCGCATTTCATACTTCTCTAGTTGTACTCTAGTACGAATTGTACATGGTGAGGAAAAGCAGGAAATCAATGAAGGCTATGAATCCTTATATGAGGTTTATTATGACGTATGTGTTCAATTAGGGATTGAACCCGTGGAGAATTTACTTGAAATTTTACAAGATCGTGATGGATTTATTAAGGATAGGTGACCTTGAAATTATATTTTTAATAAATTTGATTATTTATGTCAACACTTAGCGAACTTTATATTACAATGGAGAATTTGCGAAAGCTTAATCTCCCCATTGATGAACGGCTGAAACAGGAAGCCGCCAAACTTGAAGAAGATCTCATCCGCACAGAGATTCTCCCGACCCTTACTGAGAAGATTGAACCGGCATTAGCACAGGTTCAGCGTGAACTTGTCTTAGTAGTTGACTATGTTCCCGGTACTCCGCTAAAGGTCAGCCTCTCTCGCAAGCGCAACATCGCCGATGTCCTTCCCGATGCAGTGGAAATCAAACCGGATCCTGAAGTGCAGCATAAAACATATGGCTCACGCAATGTCGGCAACGGTGACATTGCACCTAAGACCGGACTACGTGTCATCATGCCTAACGGTCGAGTAATTACCCATGCAAAAGCTAAAGACACATTCATAGAAGCAATTCTCACGATAGGCATTGAACGAGTGCGTCCACTCGGATTGAAATTTTGCAAAATTCCCATTATTTCAAATACTCGAGATAAGAAGTATGGAAGGGCGCAGCATGATGTTGGCAATGGATGGATGATATTGACACATAGTTCAACTGCCGATAAAAAGAAGATTCTTGACAAAATAGCTAAAGCCCTTAACATCAAACTCCGTGTTGAAATCATTTAATGTGTCTCATGGATAACAGACAGATTATATTATTTCAGACACAGGTAGGGGAGACGAAGATTGAGGTTCGACTCGCCAATGAGACTGTGTGGGTCACGGCTGACCGGATGGCGGAGCTGTTTCGGCTTACCTCTAATCAAATTGTGGAATATAAAATACCATACAAATGAGCAAGAAGTCGATACGGTTTTTCAATGATCGCGAGGTGAGGGCGGTATGGGATGACGAGAACAACTGCTGGTGGTTCTCGGCTACGGATGTGGTGCGCGATTGGAAACACTTTTAAAGAATTGATATGGAGTCTGAATATATAAAAGAGAGTTTGCGAATCAAGGGATTTCTTGACGAACTACTCGCCAACAAGGAGAGCGGCGAGGTGGAGTTCAAGTCGGCGAAAGGTGGTTTTCCAGGGTCGTTCTGGGAAACCTATTCCTCTTTTGCCAATACAGACGGCGGCGTGGTGATATTCGGAGTCAGAGAAAAACACGGTATTTTTTCAGTTGACCCTCTGAGCGAAGCTACTGTGACGGACTTCAAGAAAAAGTTTTCCGACCTGCAACATGACCGCAAAAAAGTCAGCCTGCCACTTTTGACGGATAAAGACATTTTGAGTGAAGCGTATGGCAACGGATATGTTCTTGCTTTTTTTATTCCGAGAGCAACCAGAGACCAACGTCCTGTGTATGTCGGATTAGATCCCATGACAGGTACATATCGCCGTGACCATGAGGGAGACTATAGATGCGAGCCATCGACAGTATCTCAAATGTTTGCCGACAGGAAAAACTCCGAGGTGCTTCAGGAGGCAAAAATATTGCCTAATTATAGTTGGGATGACATCGACCTTACATCATTTCGCCAGTATCGCACGTTGTTTACCAATTTGATACCATCTCATCCATGGGCTGTGCTCGAAGATCTGGAACTGATGAAGAAACTTGGAGGCTACCGTAAGGATAGACTCTCCGGAGAAGAAGGTTTTACTCTTGCCGGGCTTCTGATGTTTGGAAAGACCGAGTCCATAACCGATGTGGCTTGTCTGCCGGACTTTATGCTTGATTATCGCGACATTCCGCAGGATACAAGCAAAACGAGGTGGATCGACCGGGTTTATCCCGATGGCACATGGGAATGCAATCTGTTTCAGTTCTACAGACGTGTATTGCCCAAACTTCATGCGTTCTTGCCAAAACCCTTTGTTCTCAAAGGAGATGAACGACAGGAAGATACACCTATTCATGAGGCAGTCAGAGAAGCATTTATCAACCTGTGTGTCCACGCAAGCTATAGCCGTTCACCGAGGCTGGTTGTTGAAAAGCGTCCTGACGGAATTGTGCTGCGCAATCCCGGGACACTGCTGATTTCTGTTCCCCAGTATTATGAAGGAGGACATAGCGAGTGTCGTAACCCCTCTCTTCAGAAAATGTTTGGATTGATTGGTCGCTCAGATAAAGCCGGCAGTGGGGTTGACAAGATTCTTGAAGGATGGAAATACGCCAAATGGCGTAGACCGTATGTCAGCGAGAAAAGTCATCCCGATGTAGTGGAGCTATATTTGCCATTAGAATCTCTTGTGTCTGATACCACCATAGCCGAATTAAAAAGAATATTTGGTGATGGCATCGTTGAACTGCCCCACAACGAGATTATTATTCTCTCAATGGCTGCGACTGAGGAAGAAATATCTAACGCCAGCCTTCAAAATGCCGTAGACCTTCATCCAAGCGACCTCAGCAAGCTCTTAAGAAAAATGTGCAACGATGGAATGCTTATCGCGTCAGGCTTTGGCAGGGGCACGACCTACAGACTTAACCGAGGCAATGTTGCAGGCTTTAACCTTGCAAGCTCCGATGTTGCAAGCTCCGATGTTGCAAGCTCCGATGTTGCAAGCTCCGATGTTGCAAGCTCCGATGTTGCAAGCTCAAAGAAAACTCCCACCCATTCGGATGATGATAATGTCATTACTATGATTCGAGAAGCTTGCCGGCATCAATGGCTCTCATCCAGAGATATTTCTTTAAGAATCGGGAGACATCCTACACATGTCCGGCGTATCATTAAAAAAATGCTTGAAAATGGTTCTCTTAAACAGGAATTCCCAAATCAGCCGACCCATCCGGCACAAAGGTATCACACTGTCTGATATCGTGGGCTATTGTTATGAGCAAGAAGTCGATACGGTTTTTCAATGATCGCGAGGTGAGGGCGGTCTGGGATGACGGGAACAATTGCTGGTGGTTCTCGGCTACGGATGTGGTGCGCGCTATTAATGATGAGCCGGATTATACCAAGGGCGGCAACTATTGGCGTTGGCTTAAACGTAAATTGAAACAGGATGGCGTTCAACTCGTGAGTCCCACTCACGGGTTCAAATTTGAGGCCCCGGATGGCAAACAGCGCATAGCCGATGTGCTGAATAGTGAGGATGTGGTTATTCTTGCCAAACATTATCCCAATAACCGGGCAAGTAAGTTTCTTGACTGGTTCACATACAGCGACAACACCATTGACGGACAGAGCCGCAAGAAGGCTTACACGCTATTTGAAAGTGGCTTGCTCAATTCCCTGGAGCCGGGCAGTATGAAATGCCTACAGCAGATACATGCCTATCTGTTTGGCGGATTATATGAATTTGCCGGACAGATAAGAAACAAAAATATCTCAAAGGGTGGATTCACATTTGCCAACTGTCTACACTTCCCAACCATCATTCCGACGATTGAACGTATGCCGGAAACCACTCTCGATGAAATCGCCGACAAGTATGTGGAAATGAATGTGGTTCATCCGTTTATGGAGGGAAACGGGCGAAGCACACGCATCTGGCTCGACCTGATGCTCCGTTGCTCGCTTAAACGCTGTGTGGATTGGAGCCGGATTGACAAGAATGAATATCTGACAGCGATGCTGAGAGCGTTGTCGATTCCACACATATCAAGGCGCTGCTTAAAGGAGCGCTGACCGACAGAATCAACGACCGCGAGATGTTCATGAAAGGCATTGACTACTCCTATTATTATGAGGAAGAATAAGTAATGATTATGGATAACGGACAGATTACAGAGTATCACACAGGGCGGCGAGACTAAAATTGAGCCCCGTCTCTCTAATGAATCTGTGTTGCTCACCGCCGCCCTAATGGCGGAATTGTTTAAATGGCAATACATGGGATGTATCGGGAATCGCGCTGATGCATCCTCTCTTTTAGTCAATGCTTGCCGATAGCCGGCAAAAATGTGTAACCGTATGGAATATGTGCCGGTCAGGGGATGAGGATTTTGGTGCCGGACCGGGGATGGATGTAGATGCCGGAGGGTAGGAGAGTGCTGTCGTCGTGGTGGATGAGTCCGGTGAGCCCGATATAGAGATTGTCGCTATAAAGAGGGTTGGATATGCAGGTGATTGATGCCGGTAGGCGGTGGGGATCGAGCAGAAATTCGAGCGGGAGGGTGATGCGTTGCTGCCAGTACCATTCGTTGTGTCCCGCTCCGGTGGCGTCGTGGGTCATGAGCGAGCCGTCGGCAACCGAATATCCGTGGTTGAGGGCAATCTGTCGTGCCGTTGCCTCGTAGGGCTGATAGGCGGCATCCCAGCCTTCGGTGCCTTGATCGAGGTATAGCCGGTGAGTGGCGGGTGAGGGGAGACAGGCGTCCATGTAGGCGAGGATTGCCTTGGCACACACCGGGTCGTCGCTCATGTTGTAGTCGGGGTCGAGGTCGAGCGACCCTATCCAGTGGGTTGACAGACAAGCCGCGCCGCCAAACACACCGGGGTATTCACACATGAGGTAGAGCGATGCGAGTCCGCCCATCGATGAGCCGATGGCAAATGTGTAGGATGGCGCGGGATTGGTGAGATAGAGCCGGTCGATAAGCGGCTTCAGCTCGGTTGCCACGAAGGCGGCTTCCTCGTCGCCGTAAAAGCCGCCTTTGCAGGTGTCAAATATTTTTGTCTTGTCGCGGTCGGTGGCAGGGATATAGTCGAGCACCTTCTCGGGGAAATAGTCGTTGGGGCGCAAGCCTTTGTCACCACGGTTGCTGATGCCTACCACGATTGGGGCTGTGATAGTGCCTCGGTCAATGAGCTCTTGTGCCTTGGAGTCAATTTCCCACGCCACGCCAGCGAATGAAAGCGCGGGGTCAAAGAGATTTTGCCCGTCGTGGGCATAGATTACAGGATAACGGGTGGATGCCGCGGATGAATACCCATCGGGTGTCCACACATCGACGGTGACTGCTGCTCCTAAGGCATGTGACTCTACGGAGTAACGCCGGATTTCACCCGATGTGGCGATGGGGATTTTCCCGGTGGTGATTTCCTTGTAATGCGGTAGCTCGGCGAGAGCGGCTATCGCTGATAGTGTCAGCGCGGTAATGACGGTCGCCAGGCGGCGGAGTGTGGTGAGAATCATGTTTTTCTGCATTTTGGCAATTATCAGCGCGGTTTTAAGGTACTCCAGTAGTGAAAGCGGCATTGCGATTCAACTTCTTTCTCCACGCTGTCGGGTAAGGCGGAGAAGAAGTCGTAGCCGGTGGCTTCTTCCACGGCGTCGACTGACACGGCTGCCGCCTGCATGCCGCCGGGGACCGCGCCGTTGTTCATCAGAAATCCAATGGCACGTGGCGGGTCGGCGTAGGGCGACAGGATTACCTTGAAGAAGCGTTGCGGCACTGCGATGTGACTGTCACCGATAGTCTCGATGACGGGATCGGTCATCACCGGACCTGCTACGATGATGATGGCACTGTCGGCTTGCGCCCATGTGCGGCATTTCTCTTCCAGGCGCGCCCACACTCCGGAGTTGAATGATTTCACCTGAGGGCACACGTTGGTCATGTAAAATGATTGTTCCATCGCCTCGCGGCTCCATTTCATGTCGCCGGCGGGGGCGATATGCCCGCGGTCGTATCCTGAGTAAGAGTATTCCCACGGTTCGGGGCATCCGGCTACTGAGAGGTCGGCGGTGAATCCCTTGGCGCGGGGCACAGTGCCGAGTGTCTCCTCGGCGGTGAGTTCCCATGCTACCCAGTTAGGAATATGGCGCGAGGGATTGAATGATACGGTCATGCCTGCATACTCAACAATCTGTGCCCGCAGTGTGTCAGGGATGATTACGGCGGTAAGGTCGCCGGTCGTGGAAGTGGGTGCAACGGTTCCGTCGTCGGCATGACAGCCGGCAAGCGGGCGGAGAGCCACAAATGCCAGAGCCGCCAGTGAGAGCAGTAGTCGCGTGATGCGGCGTCTGTTTCGTGATTTATATCTTTTCTTCATCGGGAAGCCATTTTTATATGCTATACAAATGTATCAATATTATGCGAGTTTGCGCGCCTGTTTGTCGAGATTTCTTTGTACATTTGTGAACATAACATTAAAATAATACCAAGAATTATGAAAAGTGACCCCAAAGAATGTCTTTATTGTACAAACAATCAGACTCTTCACGACCTGATGATAGAAATTGCGCCGCTAAGCGTGTCGCGTGTGTTTCTCTTCAAGGAGCAGACTTATCGCGGACGTTGCCTTGTCGCCTATAAGGATCATGTCAACGACCTTTTTGAACTTACACCCGAAGAGCGCAACGCGTTTATGGACGATGTGACCCGTGTTACCCGCGCGATGGACAAGGTGTTTCATCCTGAAAAAATCAACTACGGTGCCTACAGCGACAAGCTGTCGCATCTCCATTTCCATCTCGCCCCCAAATATGTCGACGGTCCCGACTACGGAGGCACATTCCGCATGAATCCCGGGGAGGTATATCTTACCGACGAGGAATACGCCGACATGGTCAAGGCTATCCGCGAGGCGCTCTGACACTCTTCCTGCCTGAAACAATAACAAATGCCGCCGTTGCCGACTAAACTTTTCAAGGCGGCATTTGTCATAACTATAAACTTAACATTCAACTTTCGCTTGCGAAAATTGAATGTTAAGAGGTTAAAGCTTGCCGGGCAAGCGGGTTGATGGCAGTCAATGCTGTTAACCCATTAACCCGTTGACCTGTTAATCTTTAAGTGAACTTGTTAAACTTAAATAACTTAACTAAAACTGTTTATCGACATGAAACTATTGAATCGCGTGTTGCCGGCATTCCTGATAGCCGCCGGCATTTTCTTCCTTGGAGTGTTTATCAAGGCGGGATTTGACAATTTCACCAATCGCGACCGTGTGATTACCGTGCGCGGACTCGCCGAAAAAGAGGTGATGGCAAACAAGGTCACCTGGCCTATCGTGTGCAAGGAAGTAGGCAATGACCTGCCCGCAATCTACGACAAGATAACGTCGACCAACAATGCGCTTGTCAAATTTCTCACCTCCAACGGCATCACACAGGAAGAAATCTCCATCAACGCCCCCGACATCGTCGACCTTCAGGCTGAGCGTTACGGAAGCCGCGACTTCCAGTATCGCTACAATGTGACATCGGTCGTAGTCGTTACCTCCAAAAATGTGGCTAAGGTAAATGAGCTTATCAAGCGTCAGACCGAGCTGCTTAAAGAGGGCATAGCCATCACCGCCGGCGACTACAATTACCAGACACTTTACGAATACACCGACCTCAACAAGATTAAGCCGGGCATGATAGCCGAAGCCACTCACAATGCCCGCGAGGCTGCCGACAAGTTTGCCGCCGACTCCCACAGCAAGATTGGCAAAATCAAGACTGCGACCCAGGGGCAGTTTTCAATCGAAAACCGCGACCCATACACGCCCTATATCAAGAATGTGCGCGTAGTCTCTTCCATCGTATTCTACATCGAAGACTGATTTTTTCGGAAAACATCACGCAAACTTTCGGAAAAACTTTAGAAAAACTGCAAAGATACATTTTGAAAATCAAAAAACATGATGTATCTTTGCAGTCGCAATGCCCAGGTGGCGGAATGGTAGACGCGCTCGTTTCAGGTGCGAGTGCTGCGAGGCGTGCAGGTTCGAGTCCTGTTCTGGGCACCCCAACCCCTTGATAATCGACTGATTTTCAAGGGGTTTCTTATTTCCCGGGTGTACTAAAAGTGTACTCAATGCGAAAGTGTACTGCAAAAGTCAGCCACGAAAAGAAAAAAGGCGCATGGTAAAAAAGCTGTGTTTAGGCGTAGATGTTGCAGAGTCAGAAGATGAAAAATTTGGTGTCGTTTACGCCGTGGAGTTTAGCCCTGAACGCCTTGATTTTCGAATTGATTGATTCTGCGGAGGCGTTGGTAGAGCGGTTGTCGTAGAAGTTGAGGATTTCGTCTGAATGTTCGTAAAATGTGGCGGCAATGGTGTTGAATGACTTGAAGCCGGATTCTGCCACGCGGTTGTACCAGCGGGCGAGATTCAACCGGGCACAGTCCTTGGTCGAGCGTTTGTTGAATATGGCTCTGAGGTTCTGAGACAGCCAATAGGCTTCTTTCAGGTCAGGATACAGAGTGAACAGCATCAGGGCACGCTGCCGCTGAGTGGCGGTCCACTTCTCGGGAGATTTAAACAGCGCGTAACGTCCGCGGGCAAGCAGCTCCTTTAGCGTGTCACCGTTTTCAAGTCGCTCAACAACATACTTGCGACCCTCAAGTTTTGCGGCTTCCCTGGCATCGGTCTCTGCGTTGATCGCGTCCCACCGGTGCTGTATGCGTATCTCCTGCACGGCATCAAGCGCCAGCCTCTGCACGTGGAACCGGTCTATCACACGCGATGCCCTCGGGAATGCCATGCGGCAGATCCTGTGCATGCTGTCCGACAGGTCGAGTGTTATCTCTTTGACCGTGTTACGCAACTCGCTCTTTATCTGACGCAAGGCATGTATGACAGTATCGGCATCCGTACCAAGCACGATGGCGACAATCGAGTTCTCGCGCCCATGAGCCTCTTTGTTGGTCACGATCGTGTACAGCTCCCCACGGCTCAGCGAGGTCTCGTCAATGCTCAGATGGGGTCCGATATTCTGTGGGAACACACGCCACCGTTCTGCGTGCAGGCCCTCTGCCGTGTCCTTCCATTGCCGGTAGCCGCTCAGATGACGCTTGTACTGACGCTCGAACAGATCCCCGTCTATGTCGAAGAACCACTCAAGAGAGCGGCCCGTAATCGGGTATCTGTCCAAGCAACCCTTTTAAAAAAGCCGCAAACTCTTTCGAGAAGCGGGTCCCTTCGGCTACCAAATCCCATTGGCGGCTTACGCTCTTGCCTGTCGTTGCGTCAACCCATCGGCGTCGCTTGACATGGAACGACATCTTGCGCCCCCTTACAGGATAATCCCGGACAACACTCTCCTCATAGAATCCGTTGGGACGAAGCTGTCCGTTTTTATAGCCATCAATGCCGGTATCACGTTCTTCCAGTGTCACATCAAGCGTCTCCCTGGTTTTCTCGACCTTGACAACTTCAAAATATTCCACCATCTCTTCCGGCAGAAGACACTCCGCCAACTCTATGTAAGGATTCTTTTTCATCGCAGTTCGTTTATCTCTGCAAAGGTAAGATTTTGATTCTGGAAACACAGGTTTTTTACCATGCGCCAGAAAAAATCGACGAAATTTTTACGCATGTTGTTTTATCAGCAGCTATAACTTTTCGTATCGAGATATAGCAACATCCTTAGCACGATGCCGAACCATGCGCCACTCGAAAACTCGGTAAGAAGATAGTGTGATGTCATATCGGATTTGAATTGAATGCGGCAACCGTATAGTCTGCTTGAGTGCAACAATAAATGCGATCTCCATTCTATAATCCCGACATAGCAAAAACTCGCCATTGAAATCCGGCACCGATTACCAGTTCCAGTGTATCTATTAGAATCTCAAATTATAGTCTGGCATTTCGGATAACGAAATTCGGTTTATATTTTCTGAATTTCACGTCAGATTGCCGCATGGCATCTATATGTTATAATCATATAGAGGTATTAATGCTTTTCCTTTTACATGACGGCTCTCTATGTCGGCTATGAGAAATTATCATTACACGATTCTATTGCCCTCTTCAAGTCTGACTTAATGTGATTATAGAATGGGATGAAGATTTCAAGTAGTTTTGGCTCGTATTAAATTGAGTCTGTAACTATTGAACAGCATTGATCCTATATCCTTTCCGGCAATCTCAGAATAGGATGTAGGTACATTGTCTTATTTAATGCATGGTTTGTCCGAAATGTTGTATAGTATTAGTAAAAATGATATGCTTAGCTCATTAAAAAATAGCTAATTTTGTACATTAATTACCGAATAATCAGTAGCATGAAACCAATAAAACAAAATCCCGCATGGCTAAGTCTTTTTGTAATGGCTCTGTTGAGTGGAGCCTTTATGAAAGTTGGGGCGGTCCCGCAGTTGCCGGAGCCTGAACTTGCATGGAAGAATGTGACTGTTGACGGAAAGAAGACGGCAGTCTTCTGTATGTTACGTGATAGTCATGGCATCATGTGGGTCGGCACTAATAGTGGATTGTATTTCTATGATGGGGTGACTGTCCATCCCGTAGGAAAGAATGAATTGTTCGGAACCCAGATATACTCTATCATTGAGAAAGACGGGCTGATGTATATTGGTGGTAACAATGGTCTTCTGATTTATGATTATAACACGGGGGGTATTAATTTCAGCAACGCGCCCTTACCTAAAGAAATCAGATGCCTGCTCTTATACGATAACGAGCTTTGGATTGGAAGTCTCTATGGAATATTTAACCTAAATCTTAATAATGGGAGCGTGACGGATTTCTCCGCAGGCTTGCCGCATAAATCTGTCTATTCCATGATACGCGATAGTAGGGGTATCTTATATGTGGGAACATATAACGGACTTGCCAGATGGGATTCCAATAACAATAAATTTACAAAGGTAAAAGCGGGGATTGATAATCCGAATCTAAAGAATCTATTTGTGAACTGCCTTTTGGAATCTCCGGACAACAGCAGTATTTATATCGGCAGTGAGGGGACTTTATATGAATATACTCCTGTAAATGATGCTTGGAAGAAAATCGCGGCATTAGAGAATAACAATATCAAGAGTATGGCAAAAGGACATAACGACCATATTCTTATAGGTACGGATAATGGCGTATTTGATTGGCATAAAGACACCTTACGTCATTATCGTCATGATTCAAGGCAAGAACTTAGCCTGTCAGATAACGAGATATGGTGTATTCTTGCCGACAGAGACCATAATATCTGGACAGGACATGAGAGGGGCTTTTCAATAGCATCCAATTCAAATACTATCAGGACAATAAAACTGAGTACGCTTGCCCATACCGGTGAAGGAAATGAGATTCACGCGATATACCGGGATAGCAGGGATAACTTATGGTTAGGAGGAACCAACGGGGCAATAAAATTATCAGATGGAGCGTCACCAAGTTGGTACCGCCACTCCGACTTTTCGAAATCGTTATCCCATAACAGGATAAGAGCCATAGACGAGGATAGCAACCACAATATATGGCTTTCGACCGACGGTGGTTTAAATAGGTTTGACCCACAGTCAAATGGATTTGATGTATTTCATATAGTCGATGAAAATGGAGAACACAGCTCCAATTGGGTATATACCTTTGAAGAAGATAAGGATAATTACTGGATAGGCAGCTTTCTCGGCGGCTTACACCGGGTAGAAAAGTCGAAATTTGATACCGGAGGAGGAACTATTGTCGCCAATTATTCTTTGAACACGGATAGTAAATCATCAAATGGCGAAAGTCTCGGTATGGCGAATGACCTCGTTAACGACATGGTTACCGATACTGATGGCAATCTTTGGATATTATTATTCAGGGACAATGTTTTAACAAAGTATTCTCCTTCTAAAGATAATCTGGAAAAATATGACGTACATCGATTGACAGGTTATTATCCTACCCATTTATGCCGTGATGAAAAAGGTCGAATATGGTGTGCTTATAAAGGAGGTGCCGTTGTTTTTGACTGTAAAGGCAATAATGAGATAGTTAACTTCCCCTATACAAATAGCGATGAGGCAATCCTTGCAATTGGAAAAGTCGGCAATGGTATATGGGTTTCTACAGTAAGTAATGTATGGAGCATTGACGGGGAGACCTTAAAAGCGAAACTATTGCCCATCCCGCAAAACTCCTATACGGCTGTTTATGAAGATACTGTCACCGGTAAAGTTTTACTCGGCGGAACTGATGAAATACTTGAAGTTGATTATCATAATATAGGTAATGTAGATGATTACAAGGCTATAAGGCTTGTGCTTCATGACAAGGGGAAAGGGCTCCTTGACCTGTCTGATCTGGAAAGTGGCAAAAAGGGCGTTTCGATTCCTTACGGCGGCAATATAACCATGGTTATCAGCACACTGGATTATTCTTCGGAATCTACGCAACGCTTCATGTACAAACTTGCAGAATCGCAAGCCGATACATTGGACGGATGGATTGTGATGCCGGAAGGTGCCAACACTATTTCTCTCTCCGATCTTAAAATGGGTAATTACAAGATACTTGTGAAAACTGTCGGTTCGCCGATTGAGCCACTATCTATTCCGCTTAAGGTTATGCCTCCCCCGGCATTATCATGGTGGGCTATCTGCCTGTATATCCTGTTGGGGCTTGGAGCGCTTTTGGGTATAATCTGGTATTTTAGAAAACGAAACATCAGGGCTCTTCAAGAGCGAGAACGCCAGACCGCATTGGAAAATGTCGAGAAAAAATTATCTTTCCTCTCGACGATTTCTCATGATCTCAAGACTCCGCTGTCTATGATATTAGGTCCTATAAGCATAATGAAGGAGAAAGCAAAAGACCTTGAAAGCAAGCGTAATCTTGAGACTGTCTATGATAATGCCGTGCGTCTCAACAACATGATACATCGCACATTGGAACTGCAACATCTGGAGGATAATGATGAAAACCTGCTTATATTATCCACTTTTGATGTCGTGGAGTTCTGTAAGGGCGTTTTTGAGATTTTCAAAGAAAACAACACTCAGAAAAAATTCTTTTTTCACTCCGAGTGTTCTCAGCTGCTTATAGAGGCTGATGCCGTGAAATTTGAGTCGGTAATTACAAATCTTCTCTCTAACGCTTGCAAGTACTCCGATGATGGCTCGACCATATCATTGGGTATAAGTGTCAGTGGAGGAGAAATTGAGATTGCCGTGTCGGATGACGGCGTAGGCATAGCCGACATAGACCAACCGCTCGTTTTTCAAAGGATGTTCCGTTCTCCCTCCATATCCAAGCTTCATGAAGGGACCGGGTTGGGGCTGTATCTGATAAAGAAATATCTTGAATTGATGAAAGGCAACATCGCTCTTTACAGTAAGGAAGGTCAGGGAACTTCATTTGTAGTGACACTTCCGGTCTCGGAGAAAACGCTGCCTGTCTCAAGCAACAAGGAAACGGATGTGGATTCCGGCAATGCAAAAATCCTTATTGTTGAGGATAATTCCCAGATTTCCGGCTTTATTTCTGAAATTATAAGAGACAGTTATACCTGTTTTACGGCAGAAAACGGCCGTTCCGGACTTGCTATAGCTGCCTCTATAATCCCTGACCTCATAATTGTTGATGAAATGATGCCGATAATGAGCGGCTTCGAAATGGTCAGGCGCATAAAGAAGCACCCGCGTCTTTCGTCGATTCCAATTATTATGTTGACGGCGAAATCTGACAATAAGACTGAAAACGAGAGTATCAAGCTCGGCATTGACGTGTTTATGACCAAGCCCTTTGAACCCGCGGTACTTTTAGCCCGTATAGACCATCTGCTAAAAGGCCGAAGCGAGATAAAAGAGAAAGTAAGGATTCAGACAATTACAGAAGCTGAAGCGAAACCGATTGAGGCTGAATCAGTAAATGAAAAGACTCTGGCAAAGATAGCAAAGGTCATTGAGGATAATATCTCCGACCCTGATCTGAATGTAAATCTATTATGTGAAAAGAGCGGTATCCCCAATAAACGGCTTTATCGTCTCATTAAAAAATATATGGGCATCGCCCCGCTTGACTATATCAGGAGTGTAAGACTTCAGAAAGCAACTGTGCTTTTGAGTCAGCACCGTTTCACCGTTTCTGAAATCAGCTATATGGTAGGTTTCAAGACTCCGTCATATTTTGCCAAATGTTTCCAGAATCAGTATGGGGTGAACCCCAGTCAATATCACAGCGAGGATGAGAATGTGAGTCACAAATAAGACAAATAGCGCACAAATGCAAAATCCTGATACGCTTTGTCCATTTTGTTGCCTTATTTGTCCGATTTTTAAGCCCCTCTGTCACAGCGATATTCTACCTTTGTATATACGGTAGATTGATAAAGTAAGAAAGATTGTTTTTAGTTTTAGAAATGACTGGTCCTTTTGACTTCCTTAAATTTATATATAAACACAACAATAAACATTTCTAATGGACAAAGCAATTGGCTACGCCGAATCAAGGAGCTGGCTACTGGGAGTGATACTCTCGATTCTCCTGATACCCGTTTCGGCTTATGCACAGAACCAACGGACAGTGACGGGTACTGTCATGGACGAGTCCGGTGAACCGCTTATTGGCGCATCGGTGAAAGTTGTAGGAGAACCGATAGGCGCGGCTACCGACCTCGACGGCCGTTACACCTTGAAAGTCCCTGCTGCGGCGACACAACTTACATTCTCTTATGTAGGTTATGAAAATCTTACGGTACACATTACATCTAATGTAATTAATGTCACCCTTAAGCCTAACAATGAAGTTCTTGATGAGGTAGTAGTAATCGGCTACGGTACTCAGAAGAAAAATGACATGACCGGTTCTGTATCGACTATCAGCGAAAAAGACTTTAACAAAGGTGTCATTTCATCGCCCGAAGAGCTCATCAACGGTAAGATAGCCGGTGTGACAATCACCAACTCCGGCGGTTCACCCAATGGCGGCTCGACTATCCGTGTACGCGGTGGCGCATCGTTAAATGCTTCCAACGACCCTCTGATTGTGCTTGACGGAGTGCCTTTGGAGGTTGGCGGCGGAGTTGAAGGCGCAGGCAATTTCCTGAGTCTTATCAACCCTAACGACATCGAAAGCATGTCTATTCTGAAGGATGCCTCATCTACCGCAATCTACGGTTCCCGTGCTTCAAATGGTGTAATAATCATCACGACAAAGAAGGGTAGTGGTGACGGCATAAAAGTCTCCTTCCAGACAACCAATTCAATCTCTACGAAGACAAAAACTGCCGAGCATCTTGAGGTGGACGAGTTCCGTGATGTGATATCACGATTCGGTACCGCCGACCAGGCTGCTCTTCTCGGCAACAGCAATACCGACTGGTATGATGAAATTTTCCGCACCGCTTTCGGCACGGACAATTCGCTGAGCATATCGGGTCGCGCAGCAAAGTGGCTTCCGTTCCGCGTGGCGCTCGGTGCCACTTATCAGGATGGTATACTTCGCACTGACAACAATAACCGTTACACTGCCAACATCAACCTCAACCCGACATTCCTGGACGACCACTTGCGCGTAAACCTCAGCGGAAAGGGCACTTATGCCAAAAGCCGCACTGCAAATTCCGGCGCTATCTGGAATGCAGGTTCCTACGATCCGACGCAACCCGTTTATGGAATCCTCGATGCCGATGGCAACCAGGTCCTTACTCCAGGAGGCGAGCCTCTCTTCGGCGGTTTCCATGAGGTTGTCGACAATGTCTACAACCCTGCTCAAGGCGCAATTGCCAACCCTGTGGCAATGCTTGAACAATATCACAACAACTCTAAGGTATGGCGATTCGTCGGTAACGTCGACATTGACTACCGTCTTCATCCGCTTCCCGAACTTCGTTTCCATGTCACCGGCGGTTTAGACCTCTCACACGGAAAACGTACTGTGTGGATGCCTCAAAACAGTTTTGACAACTACACCTCGGGTGGATATTCCTACACTCAGGGTCCGCAAAAGAACACTAACCGCTTGCTCACTGCCTACGCCAACTACAACAAGACTTTTGATGCAATCAAATCGTCGGTCGACGTAACCGCCGGTTACGATTATCAGTATTGGCGTAACGATTATCCTGCCTACGATACATTTAACGAGGCAGGCGATATCACAAACAGCAGTCAGCCCTATGACGAGCGCCACACACTCGTTTCCTACTACGGTCGTCTCAATTACGGTTATGACAGCCGCTACTTGCTCACTGTAACATTCCGTCGCGACGGCTCGAGCCGTTTCAGCAAAGAAAACCGATGGGGTACATTCCCTTCGGTAGCAATCGCATGGCACACTTCGGGAGAAAGTTTCTTCAAGGGCATTTCCCATATAATGAACAATCTTAAACTCCGTGCAAGCTATGGTGTGACCGGTCAGCAGGACGGTATTGCCAATTACGACTACCTTCCCAACTACACTACATCTTATCCCGGTGCTTACTATTGGTTTGGCGGCACTTGGATTCCCGTAGCGCGCCCGCAGGCATATAATCCAGACTTGAAGTGGGAGACAACAAAGAGTTGGAACTTCGGTATAGATTTCGGATTTTTGAGTAACCGCCTGTCAGGTTCGGTTGATTATTTCACACGCCGAACCGAGGATCTTCTCGCCACCGTTTCCATCCCTGCCGGCATCAACTTCAACAAGACCATGCTGTCAAATGTCGGCAACGTAGACAGCAAAGGTGTGGAGATTTTGCTTAACGCCAATATCATCGATACAAAGGATTGGAGCTGGACAGCCACTTTCAACGCGACATGGCAGGAAAACAAAATCACAAATCTGAGCCTCATGCCCGGTTCTGATGCCGCCGACACCAATATCGGATATATGGAGGCGACTCCAGTGATGGTCTACAAGACAGGTTACACCCCAAACACATTCAAAGTTTACAAACAGGTCTACGACCCTGAGACAGGGCTGCCTGTCGAGGGACTGTATGCCGATCTCAACGGCGACGGTCGCATAACCTCCGATGACCAGTATTACTACCATCACGCGTCGCCCGACTGGATATTTGGCTTCAGCACTTCGTTGCGTTACAAAAGATGGACTCTCAGTACTGCCCTCCGTGCTCAAGTAGGAAACTACCTCTACAACGGCAACGCCGCCAATATGGGCGCATGGGAATGTGTGTCATGGAATGTTGGACAGGTCAACAATCTCTCCAAGAGCTTCCTTGATACTCAGTTCCAGCGCCGTCAGTATGGCTCTGACCTCTATGTCGAGAACGCCTCTTTCCTCAAGATGGACAATCTCCAGCTGACCTATAATTTTGGCAGAGTAGGCAAGGTCGCCGACATTAACGTCTCGGCGATGGTACAAAACGTGTTCACCGTCACTAAATATTCGGGTGTTGATCCTGAAAGCGACTGGGGTATCGAGAACACTATGTATCCGCGTCCACGCACCTATTCGCTCACCATCGGCTTAAACTTCTAATATTTAATAAACAATGAAATTATACAGCATAATGACAGCCGCGGCGCTTGCTCTTGTTACATTTGCCTGCACCGACGACTTAGACCAGAAGCCGGTTATCGGTACTACTTCCGAGCAGATTTACAGTTCGGTTGAGGGTTACCAATCGGTTCTCGCCAAAATTTATGGCTCCTACAGCCTTATCGGCGCCGAACGTGGCGGCGGCTCTTCTGATATTTCCAGCAACCAGGGTCAGGACATGCTCCGCACTCTGTTCAACCTTCAGGAACTGCCCACCGATGACGCAGCCTACAAATATATGTCGGGCGACAATCTCACCGATATCAGTTACATCAGCTGGGACGAAAACGATGTGTGGGTTTCTGACGCCTACTACCGTCTGTACTATATCATCGCACTGTCTAATGAATTTTTACGTTATTGCGATGAAGGCTCCTTGTCAAGATTCGACACTACTGACCAGTCGGAAATCAGACAGTATGCCCTTGAGGCACGTTTCATGAGAGCATATACATATTATATAGTGCTCGATCTTTTCGGTAAGGGACCCTTTGTCGATGAAAACAGCCCGATGACTGCTTACATCCCCGACGCTTACAATGGGAAAGAGCTGTATGACTACATAAAGAGTGAGATCGACGATGTGGCTGAAAATCTGCCTGCCAATCCCGATTATGCGCGTGCAGGAAAGGGAGCCGCATACGCTCTCGGAGCGCGTCTCGCCATCAACGGTCAGGTTTACACCGGAGAGTCGCACGCCGACGAGGCACTCGATTATTGCCGCAAAGTCATGGAGTTGGGATACTCTCTTGAGAGTGACTATCGCAAGCTCTTCAACGCTGACAATGATAAACGTACCAACGAGATTATCTTTGCATTTGCAACCGACAACGCTAATTCCGCCACCTGGGGCTCTGCCACATATTTTATCGCCGGTGCTTGTCCTAATGACGGTGATGATGTCACCGGTCTTTACGGCGTTGGAACGGCGTGGGGCAACTTCTCGATGCGCGGTGAAGTGACTTCACTGTTTGCCGAGGAGGACACTCGCCGTCTGTTCCTCACCGACGGACGCACCGAGTTCTTTACCGACGGAATCGAAACCGCCGCCCAGGGGTACCGTCCGAACAAATGGACAAATCTTGACGATGAGGGCAACCAGGCGTGTGTTACCGACATAGGTGTTAACACCGATTTCGGTGTGTTCCGTCTTGCAGAGATTTACCTGACCGCCGCCGAGGCAGTGCTTAGAGGCGCTACAGGCATGTCGCGCTCCGAAGTCCTCGGGCTCGTCAACGATGTGCGTTACAGGGCTTATGGTTCTGACAACGGCAAAATAACCGACGCTCAGCTAAACCTCGATTTCATTATCGACGAGCGTGCTCGCGAGTTCTATCATGAGCTGATGCGCCGCACTGACCTGGTGCGTTTCGGCCGCTTTGCCGGGTCAAACTACAACTGGCAGTGGAAGGGTGGTGTGCTCGACGGTCGTGGCGTAGACAAGCGCTACGATGTCTATCCGATTCCTGCTACAGAACTGGCAGCCAATCCTAATCTTAAAAACGAACTTTATTGAGAATCCTAATACCGCAAACAATGAACAAGATAACGAAACAATGCCTCGCATCGCTCGCCTTGTCGGTTATGCTGACAGCTTGCGATAATGACGGCGATCAGATATTCGTCAGCCAGATACCCGACACCGACATAGCTACCAGTGCGGGTGATATCGTCCTTGACGAAAATCGGCTTGACATGCTGGCACTGACGGTATATTGGGGCGACAACGGTCAGATTTCTCTGTCAGACCCCGAGGTTGCTGCCCCGCTGAATGCCCTCACCAACACTCTCCAGATGTCGGTCGATGAAAATTTCTCTACAGCTTTTGAGGAAACTCTCGGAAGCGGAGTGACAAGCCGCCAGTTCACCACCTCGGAACTTAACTCGGCAGCCCTTCGCGCCGGCATGGAGAGCGGCTCGACCTCAACCGTGTTCATGCGTCTCAAGAGTGTGCTCGGCGTTAATGTGCCGCCGCGTTATAGCAATGTCATCACATTCCGTCTTACTACTTATAAAATCGATCTTACAATCGGTACCATTCTTGACAGTAATATGGGCGATACAGGTCGCACACTCGCGCTTACTGACAAAGCCGATGTATATGCCGGATTCTTCAATGCCTCCTCGTGGGAAAACTGGTATTTCCGAGATCCTTCAGGTGTAATTTGGGGAACCGCCGCCGATCCGGGCAAAGCTTTTGTACTCGGAAGTTCGGCGAAGTGTGATATCTGGAACAACTGGTTCCCTGAACCTGCCGGATGTTACTATACCGTGGTAGATATCCCCGCTAACGAGTGGACCGCTCTGCTCATACCGTCGCTCACTATCAGCGGTGACCTTGATGGAACTATGGAGTATGATCGACGAAACAATGTATGGAGCTACACATTTAATGCCGACGCAAAGACTTATAACGTGAAAATCAGCGGTCTCGGAAATCAGTATAACAGCGAGGGAGGCGATGGCGCGCCCGCTTCCACCGACATACCCGTTGGATTTGGAGGCACTTCCGATGCCCTGACATTCGGCTCGACGGCTTCTACCGTAAGTTTTGACGTGGATACCGCAGGGGAAACTACAGTTCTACTCTCACTGGCTGATCCTAAGCACTGGACATTGGCAGTCGGAGAGAGTGCCCCCGTCGAGGAAGTGGCACAGCAGGTATATCTCCTTGGCATCGTTGACCCTTGGGGCTTCAATGACTACCTCCGTCTTTATAACGAGGATACCAAGTCGTATGGCGGCTGCCATTACGTTGACTCACAATGGGGCTATCAGATCGGAATTGAAGTCGACAACTGGGGCGATGTCTACAAAATGGTCGATGGGGGTACCGCCTACGAAGGCTCATTGGTGTTCCAAGGCGAGAACAACATCACGGCTCCCGAGGCAGCTGATTATATCTTTGACATATCATTGGGCTCGCTCTACTACAAGCTTGTGAAACTTGAAAGTGTGAGTGTCACTGGAATGAACGATGACTGGAATCTACATGAAATGACCCCCGGCGAAGCATCTGGAGTCTACACCTACGAGTTCACGAAGACTGCCGAGACACCGTGGGGTGTCAAGATTGTGTTCAACGGTGACTGGAACCTCTTCTACGGTGGCAACGGCAATAACGGCGAGCTCTGCTACAATCATGACGGTTTTACCGGCGACAATGATTTTGAAATCGGTTCGACAATCGTTCTCACCGTAGATATTTACAATGCAACTTATTCCTACACGCAGAAATAATCCTACGACAATAATGAAAACATCAGAAATATTCAGATTTATGGTTCTCGGGGCACTGGCTTTGTCCATGTGTTCATGTACCGAGGACAGTCCCAAGACAGTGTGGCCCGAGGACAATGCCGACACTCAGGATGTCCCTGTAGCGCAACCCGGCTCGTTTGCCAAGGGTGCCGATGTCAGCTGGGTTACCGAGCTGGAAAATGCCGGATACACTTTCCAAAATCAGCAAGGAACGGCAAAGGAACTGATGGAACTCCTTCGTGACGATTGTGGAGTAAACTCCATACGCCTTAGAGTGTTTGTTAATCCGGAGCGTGATGCTGAAATCAACGGATGGTGTTCCATCGACGATGCAGTGATCAAGGCGCGCCGCGCTCATGATTTGGGACTGCGCGTAATGATTGATTTCCATTTCTCCGACACCTGGGCAGATCCCGGCAAACAGGGTATCCCCTCAGCCTGGGAGGGCATGACCCTTGACGAGACCCTTGCCGCGATGACCGATCATGTTAACGACATGATGACAGCATTAAAACGCTATGACATCGAGCCGGAATGGGTGCAGATTGGTAACGAGACGCGCACTGGCATGATGTGGCCGCTCGGTTCTTACGACAACGAAGACAACTTCAGTCGTATGGTGACAGCCGGAAGCCGCGCAGTGAAGGCAGTGTTCCCTAACGCAACCGTGATAGTACACTGTGACTGCGGCAACGAGTATAATCTCTATTCCCGCTTGTTCGGCAAGCTCAAGGTTGACGGGGCGGAGTATGACATGATTGGCATGTCGCTATATCCCGACGAGGCAACTTGGCAAAAGGATGTCAACGACTGTATAACCAATGTACCCAAGGTTCAGAACGAATTTGGCAAACCGGTGATGCTGTGTGAGGTTGGATTTGATTATTCGAAGCCTGAAATCGCAGAGCAGATAATGTCGCAGTTGATGACCGACGGACAGAACGCCGGACTCAAAGGAATCTTTTGGTGGGAGCCGGAAGCACCCTCCGAGAGAGGCTACACAAAAGGATGTTTTGACCAAAATGGCGCTCCTACCGCTGCATTAAATCCATTTGTCAAAGATTAAGTATATGATGTTAACGCGGACTGTGGCTGCCGTTGCTCTATTAGTGACAACGGCAGCACCGGCTCTCCGTGCCGACGGCAATGCACCCGGCTTTGCACGTGGCGCGGATGTAAGCTGGATTACGCAGATGGAATCGGAGGGACGCAAATTTTACACTCCCGGCGATAACCGTCAGGAAATGGAGTGTATGCAACTTCTCCGTGACCATTGTGGAGTCAATTCAATAAGACTTCGTGTATGGGTCAATCCCAAAGATGGCTGGAACAATATAGATGATGTCGTACTCAAGGCACGTCGTGCCGAGAATCTCGGGCTCAGAACCATGATAGACTTTCATTTTTCTGATACTTGGGCCGACCCGGGCCATCAGGAAATGCCGGAGGCTTGGAAAAATCTCTCTTTTGATGAGCTTACCACAGCAGTTGGAAATCATGTCACTGAAACTCTCAATGCCTTGAAAAATGTTGGCGTGACACCTGAATGGGTGCAAGTCGGCAACGAAACGACTCCCGGAATGATGCTCCCGGTCGGCTCGGTCGATAATCCTGGTCAACTTACGAGGCTTAACAATGCAGGTTATGATGCTGTCAAATCCGTGTTTCCCGAGGCTAAGGTTATCGTCCATCTTGATGGCGGAAATCATCAGTGGGCGTATGACAGAATGTTTGACATTCTTGAAAACAATGGAGGTAAATATGACATGATTGGCATGTCAATCTATCCCTATTGGGCAGAACAGCAGGGCGAGACCGGCGGTTGGACGAAAGTAGCCGATGATTGCATAGCAAATATTAATCATCTGAGGCAGAAATACCATAAGCCCGTGATGGTTTGTGAAATTGGCATGCCTTATGACCAAGGTGAGCTTTGCAAGCAGTTAATCACTAAAATGATGGGAGCAGAAGTGGAAGGTATATTCTATTGGGAACCCCAGGCACCGAATGGCTATAATGATGGTTATAATCTTGGATGTTTTGACAATGACGCTCCGACTGTGGCATTGGATGCGTTTAAGACTAAGTAATGAAATGAACAGATACTCGTTATTCGTGGTAATGGCTCTTTCGGGAGCCATTACTGTAAATCTCCATGCTGAAAGGACAGTGACAACCCTCAAAGAGGGGTGGGAGTTTACCAAAGGAAGACCGGATGCCACGACATCGTGGGAGAAGGTCAGAGTTCCGCATGACTGGGCTATTTATGGCCCGTTTGACCGAGCGAATGATCTTCAGACTGTCGCTGTAGAGCAGAATGGAGAAACCGAAAAAACTGAGAAAACAGGCAGAACCGGAGGTCTCCCTTTCATCGGACAGGGAACTTATCGTACAGTTTTTGAAGTACCGGATACAGCTAACCGCAATATTACCATCATATTTGACGGAGCCATGAGCAATACCCATGTCATAGTCAATGGAAAAGAGGTGGCATACTGGCCTTACGGATACAATTCGTTTTATGTGGATGTGACAGATGCTGTCATACCCGGTGATAACAACATGATTGTTGAACTGGAAAACTTTGAACGGGCATCCCGTTGGTATCCCGGAGCAGGTCTGTATCGGAATGTCCATGTTGTCAACACGGATAAAGTGCATATTCCTACGTGGGGAACCTACGTTACTACGCCTTATGTTTCATCGGAGAAAGCCTCGGTAAAGATGGAAATAGAGATTGCGGGAACTAAAAAAGGCGATAAACTTGGTGTCACAACTGAAATCCTTTCTCCTGATGGAAAGATTGTGGCATCCAACAATGCCCCCTTCATATCACAAGGTCAGAATCATTTTCAAAATTTCCTGATTTCACAACCTGAGTTATGGAGTCCCGAAAATCCACGTCTTTATACCGCCAGAACGAAGATTGAGAAAAACGGTAAGATTGTTGATTGCTATGACACCCGTTTCGGTATCCGCAAACTTGAATATATCCCGGAACAAGGTTTCTTCCTGAACGGGAAAGCGACTAAATTCAAAGGAGTCTGCAATCATCATGACCTCGGTCCGCTTGGAGCTGCTGTAAACAAGTCCGCATTGCGTCATCAGGTAGAACTTATGAAGGATATGGGAGCAAATGCTATAAGAACTTCCCACAATATGCCTGCTCCGGAATTGGTGGAGTTGTGTGATGAACTCGGCATGATGCTTATGGTTGAACCGTTTGATGATTGGAGTTTCCGGCCGAAATCGCCTAACGGTTATGGAGCTTTCTTCAATGAATGGGCTACTGACGACGTGACTAATATGGTAAAGCATTACCGAAACAATCCCTCTGTGGTGATGTGGTCAATCGGTAACGAAGTCCCAAGCCAATGGGGACCGGATGGAGTCGCTGAACTTACCATGCTTCAGGATTTGGTAAAAAAACTTGATGCAACACGGCCCGTCACCTGTGGAATGGACCAGATTGGGACGGTGTTGGACAATGGTTTTGCAGCATCTCTGGATATTCCGGGATTCAATTATAAACCACAGTATTACAATAAGGCATTTGAGATGCTTCCTCAAAAGATGATTCTGGGTTCCGAGACCGCTTCGACTGTATCTTCAAGGGGAGTGTATCATTTCCCTGTTTCGTTTGAAAAAGAACATAATTCTGTGCTCCATCCCGACCATCAGTCTTCGAGCTATGATAACGAGACGTGTGATTGGTCAAATACGCCCGACATAGATTTTTATATGGATGAACAGCCGTGGGTACTCGGTCAGTTCGTATGGACAGGATTTGACTATCTCGGTGAACCGTCGCCATACGATACTGATGCGTGGCCAAGTCATAGTTCAGTATTCGGTATCGTTGATTTGGCATCTCTGCCTAAGGACAGATATTATCTTTATCGTTCTGTATGGAATACTGACGATGCTACCCTCCATATTCTTCCGCATTGGAATTGGAAAGGGCGAGAAGGACAAGTTACTCCCATATTTGTTTATACTTCATATCCTAAAGCAGAATTGTTTATCAATGACAAAAGTCAAGGCATTAGAGAGAAGAATGATTCAACCTTACAAACCAGATACCGTCTTATGTGGAACGAGACAAAGTATGAGCCGGGAGAAGTAAAGGTTGTGGCTTATGATGCTGTCGGAAATAAGACTGCTGAAAAATTCTTACGGACAGCAGGTAAACCACATCATTTGGTTCTGACATCCAACAGAAAAAGCCTCGTTGCAGATGGTGAAGATCTTGCATATATAACTGTTCAAGTCGCTGATAAGGATGGCAATATCATTCCTACGGATAACCGAACAGTCAACTTTTCAGTATCTGGTGCCGGGACATTTGAAGCGACAGCTAATGGAGATCCTACTTCACTCATGCCATTTCAGAATCCGAAAATGAACTTGTTCAGCGGAGCTGCCACTGTGATTGTCAGAAGTGCAGATAAAGAAGGTGAGATAAAGTTTACCGCTTCTGCAAAAGGAGTCAAACCGGCAACTTTATCTTTACAGGTAAAATAGCAACTGTTAAGGTAAAAAAGATTGTTAAGGTTGCTTTCCATCGGGAGAATCTAAACAGGATTTTCCCGATTTTCAAGAATACCCATAAGGTCGTCGGTAGCATTATCGGCATGAGAGGGAAGCAGTTGAGTGGAGTGGGGGGATAAAGCAATTCCCCGCTGAGGGCGAGGAAGGCTTGGGGTAAAATGTGTTTATGTGAGATTTGAATCTGTGCAAATTTAACTGTTTTAATATTTATATGCAAATATTTTCAAATGATTTAGCAGAATGAGCATGTTTTTGCAAAGAATTGGGTAAATGGAGTCAATTCCACGTGATGTCATTCAGCAGCTGCATGCACAAAGGTCTCCATGATTACCCGCGGGTAATGGCGGTATTCGAGCATGTGAACCATCTCGGCTACTTCTTCAGGGGTGCAGCCGGGGGCGATATGGATTTTTGCCTGGCAGATTATCTTCCCTTCATCGTATCGCTCGTTGACATAGTGGATTGTAATGCCGGTCTCTTTCTCTCCGGCTGCTACAACCGCTTCATGCACATGCATCCCGTACATTCCTTTGCCCCCGAAGCGGGGCAATAGTGCCGGGTGGATATTGATTATGCGGTCGGGATATCGGCGTATTAGAAATTCCGGTACGGGGAGAAGAAATCCTGCAAGCACGATGGCTGTTATGCCATATCTTTCCATGACGGGCAATACTTTGTCGGGGTCGTTGAGCTCGTCGCGTGTCATGACCGCCGACGGCACGTTAAGCTCGGCGGCGCGCTCCAGCACTTTTGCCGACCGGCGGTTGGCTACCACCAACGCTACCTCGGCATCACATTCGTGGTCGCGGAAAAAGCGGATTATGTTTTCGGCGTTGGAGCCATTGCCTGAGGCAAATATGGCGAATTTTTGAGACGGAACACCCGCCGACGCCAGATGCTGCGATTCTGCGAAGCGCGGAAACTCTTTTCCATCACGGGTGATACGTTCGAAAAACATGCGCTCGGGTCGCACCCAGAAACCGTAGCCACCGTATAGGGCACGGTAGGTCACGAGACGGTCAAGAGTCTCGCTGTCGCGTCCATGACACACGAGCCGGTAGTAGTTGCCCTTGAAATGCCGGAAATATCTTGCTTCGCGACGGGGAAACGTCTCTGTGATTTTCAATACGGCAGGTACCAATACGGTTTTTACATTGTCAGGCGACATTGTGTGTTCACCGTCATACTTAATAACGGTAGAGTAAAGCGAGCTGAACTTATCGCGGGTATCTGCAATCGTGTCGCGTGACCCGTAAAATCCCCACACGCGGTCGTAGTAAAACTTGTCATAGCAATCAAACTGATGCTTCTCCATCTCGCGAAACTTGGCTACAAGTTCAGCCGTGACACAGTAGCATGTGACCCCGTCGGCGCGCGGCGATTTAAAATCATGGACACCCAATCGCGATTCAAGGAAATCCGCCATGCGGAACATAGGGCTGCACAGAAGAGCCGGACAGCCGGCTATTTTTACAATCTGCTGGCCGAGAAAAGCACCGTAACTGCTCCCGACGAGGAGGTCGGGCTGCCAGCGGTCACAAATGTCGATAATTGTGGCAATCGCTTCTTCGGGATCAACGGGAAGGTCGGGCGACACGACTTCAGCGATGTCCGCAAGCTCCGTCTGGAGTGCGCGCGCAATCGGGCAACTTCCGCTCCAGTTAAGTCCATGTAAAAACAATATTTTTTTCATGCTCAATGCTGTTGGGTTATTCGGTTAGGCAAGAAAATACAATCTCGGAAATGTCAGCAATTATCGCCGAAGTCCCGGCAATGTCGTAGGCGGAGTCGGCAATGAAAACGGAGATTGAGTAGGACCTGCCGCCGGGTATCTTTATGTATCCCACATCGTTTACGCCGATTATCCTTCCTTGCGAGTTCCTGTCGCCCGTGCCGGTCTTATGCCCGATTGTCACGCCGCGACCTGCGAGCGGTTTCGCGAGGCGGTCGGCGCCTGTAGAGCATGACTCCATCAATCGCGCGATTTCAGCACATTCGGGTGAAGAGTGGCTGAGATCGCGGTAAAAGCGGTCGACAAGCCGTGACATCTCAAGCGGTGTAGAGCGGTTCAGGTAGCAGAGGTCTGTGTCGCGGTGCATCTCATCTTCCGTCGAGGCTACGTTGATGTCAGGATATCCCATGGACTTCATCAGGCTGTCGGCGGCAAGTGGCCCTCCGGCAAGACGGAAAAGTATGTCGCAGGCATTATTGTCGCTTTGCTGAAGCGTGTAGGCAAGCAGCTCGTTAACCGGCAGGCGCAGTCGTGTCACCCCGTACTTGTCCCGGAGCGGGCTCCATGTGTTTTCCGATAGTTCCGACGGGAGTATGTCTATAGTGTCCCTCATCTCTATAGCGTTGCGCGTGCAATAGTCGGCTACGGCGATTGCCTGCGGAAACTTGTAGACACTTAGCATGGGAAAATCCTTCGTCCCGTTGACGGCGATGGTGTCGGCGCCGTCAACTATTACAGCCACGCCTATGCGCGCGTCTTTTCCGTCAATGTATTCGCTGATTTGCTGTTCCATGCTTTTCTCGGCATGAAGAGAGAAGCAACAAAACGAGAGAATAGATATCAACAATGTATTATAGCGTATCATCATTTTTGTTCTTTTTATGTTTAGATTGCAAAAATAAGCAAATAACGCGGGATTCCGGTAAATTTATTACGCATGTCGTGCCACCTGCAGAAAAATTTCATCCCCTGCACGTCGGAATTGCGCTGGTGATACGCCTAAATGCGTGGACAGTCACCCGCGACTTTGCCGGTGACCTATGAAATTTTAGGACAAAAGTTGCTTAATTCAAGGATAATGTATAACTTTGCGGCGGTTTTTCAACAAAAATTCATCGTGGGAAAATTTTCAGCATTTAAGCTCCCCTTAAAGACATTGCCTGTCGGCAGTCATGATTTCGACTATCATCTCGACAAGCAATTTTTCGTCGATATGGAAAGCGCCGATATACGCGACGCCAGTCTCGACGTGCATGTCAACGTCGTCTATAAAGATGACATATATGAGCTTACGATCACGATAAAGGGCGAAATCACTCTTATCTGTGACCGCTGTCTTGATGAGTTGCCGTGGCCTGTCGATACGTCATATCACATTTTTGTGAAGTACGGTCCCGACTACTGTGACGACTCCGATGAGCTTCTTGAGATACCTGAAAGCGACCAGTATCTAAACATATCATATATGATTTATGATACAGTGGCGCTTACCATCCCTATCAAGCATGTGCATCCGCTCGGTAAGTGTAACCGTGCCATGAGTTCGCTGCTTAAAAAGCATCGTGCGCCCGGTTCGATGAGCGATGAGGATGAAGGGCTTGTGGAGGATATGATGGAGGAAATCGATGAAGCTGAAGATAGCGAGGCTCCTTCCGATCCACGGTGGGATGAATTGAAGAAACTGACTGATAACAATTAATAAAAACATAGTACAAATGGCACATCCTAAACGTAGACAATCGAAGACCCGTACTGCAAAGCGCAGAACTCACGACAAGGCACTTGAACCCACACTGGCAATATGCCCTCACTGTGGCTCATGGCATGTGTACCATTGTGTATGCCCCGTATGTGGCTACTACCGTGGTAAAATCGCTATCGAAAAGCCTGCTGCTGTCTAAGCATAGAAAACACCTCTCTGCCTCTTATAAGATAAGACTTCACTCCCCGGGCGACTTCGGTTATAAGCCCGGGAGATGATGTTTTTACTCGTAAGTAACAAGAACAAGTATTGCTATGCTATATCCAAGAATTGCAGGTGTTGCAGCTTACGTGCCCGATGACATCCTTGACAACGACATGTTGTCAAAGATGGTCGACACAAGCGATGAGTGGATTACCACCCGCGTAGGTATCAAGCAACGTCGTATCCTTCATAAAGAAGGAGCCGGGTCGTCGTATCTCGGCATCAAGGCAGTCAACAGGCTGCTCGAATCTACCGGTACCAATCCGGAGGAAGTGGATTTGCTGATATGCGCCACCTCCAATCCTGATTACCGTTTCCCTTCAACCGGCTCAGTGATTGCACATGAGTGTAATCTCGCCCATGCTTATGCCTATGACATCCAGGCGGCATGTGCCGGCTTCCTCGTGGCTCTTCAAGATGCCTCGGCTTATATCCGTTCGGGCATGTATAAGAAAATCGTGGTCGTTGCAGCCGAAAAGATGTCATCTATGACCAATTACAAAGACCGCACTACTTGTCCGCTTTTCGGCGATGCCGCAGCTTGTATGCTCCTTGAGCCGAGCGAAGAGAAGGTAGGCGTGATTGACGGTGTATTCCACATTGACGGCACAGGTCTGCCCCATCTTGTGATGAAGGCAGGTGGCTCGGTAAAACCGGCAACTCATGAGACCGTTGATGCCGACGAGCACTATATCTATCAGGAAGGCAGGGCTGTCTACAAGCATGCCGTGACCGATATGCTCACTTCTTCCATCGATGTAGCTACACGCAACGGACTCACGATGGATGATGTCGACTGGCTTGTACCCCATCAGGCTAATCTCCGCATAATCGAGGCGGTGGCTGACCGTGCAGGTATCCTACCGGAAAAAGTGCTTGTAAACATCGAGCACTATGGTAACACTTCTGCCGCATCAATCCCCCTTTGTATCAACGAGTTTAAAGATAAATTGAAGAAAGGCGACAAGTTGATACTAACCGCTTTCGGTGCAGGATTCACATGGGGTGCACTCTATGTAATCTGGGATTTATAATCAGGGACTACTGATTAAACGCTTAATTAGCCGGGAAAAGCTTTTGACTTTTCCCGGCTTTTATTTTATATTTGCATAAAGGATAATAAGAAGTGTTCCATGAAAGAATTGAATATAGTCACTCCGCTCATATCAGTCACCTACGATGAACTTTCTCCGGGTGACCGGAGGCTTGTGGATGCCGCCAAAAAGATGACATATCGCGCTTACGCTCCTTACAGTCATTTTAGTGTCGGCGCGGCAATCCTTCTTGATAATGATGTCATAGTTACAGGCTCCAATCAGGAAAACGCCGCATATCCGTCGGGATTATGCGCCGAGCGCACTGCGGCTTTCTATGCCCATGCCAATTATCCTGACGCGCGTTTCAAGGCTATTGCCATTGCTGCGCGGGAAACTTCCGGTGAGGAAATCCCGCAGCCTATATCGCCGTGTGGCGGTTGCCGTCAGGTACTCGCCGAGTATGAGCAGCTTGCCGGTCATGATGTAAAGGTAATTCTTGCCGGTCGCGACTGCATATATGTCGTGCCTTCCGTAAAATCACTTATGCCTCTTGCATTTACGAGTTTCAGCTAAATGTATATGCGAATGAAATTCATGGGGAGCGTAAGCTTATTGTTGCGATTTTTTCCAAAAAAGATGAGTGTAGATTAAACCTTTATTTGGTTAGTAAGTCAAAGTGATTGTGAATTAAATATAACTTACCACTTAAAAAAACTTACTATACCAATGGGTTTGAATCTCAAGAAGTGCCTCACTGCTTTCTCTGCCACAATACTCGGTTGCGCTACATTGCTTGCCGCCAATATACGCGGAACTGTGACCGATGACAACGGCGAGCCCCTCATAGAGGCGACAGTCAGGCTGCTTGCTGCAAAAGACAGTGCATTTGTAAAGGGTACGACTACCGACATCAACGGTAAATTTACACTCAGGGACATAAAATCAGGGTCCTATATCATCCAGACGAGTTATATTGGGTATGATAATGCCACAGTCAACACAAAAGTTGGCGATTCTAACGTGAATGTTGCGCCGCTAAAGATGAAGGAGTCTTCAATCATGCTGAAAGAGGCGGTGGTAAAAGGGGTAAAGACTGAGATCGTGGCGAAAGAGGATACTCTTGAATATAATGCAGGCTCTTACAAGACCCAGCCTAATGCCGTGATGGAGGATCTTCTTAAGAAGCTTCCGGGCGTGGAAGTGGACTCCGACGGTAAAATCAAGGCGGGAGGAAAGGAAGTCACCAAGATACTTGTTGACGGCAAGGAGTTTTTCTCCGACGATCCCAAGGTTGCATCAAAAAATCTCCCTGCCAATATGATTGACAAGCTCCAGGTCGTAGACCGCAAGAGCGACCTTGCGCGCCTTACCGGAGTTGATGACGGCGAGGAGGAGACTGTAATCAATCTTACCGTGAAGAAAGGTATGAAAAACGGTTGGTTCGGAGTTGTCAACGGTGGATATGGTACCGACGACCGTTATGCCGCCGATTTCAATGTGAACCGTTTCTGGAACGACAACCAGATTACATTCCTCGGTAATTTCAACAATATCAACCAGCTTGGATTCACCGATAGCAACGGTAGCCGTTTCCGCCGTTTCGGAGGCAACAACGGTATCAATACATCCCAGTCGTTTGGCGTTAATTTCAACGTGGGTAAGAGCGATGAGTCATTTCGTGTCGGCGGTGACCTTCTCTACAGTCACACTGACCAGGATACCCGCACAGCCCAGGAGCGACAGTACCTTTTCACCGACTCCACATCTTATGTGAGCAGCGGTTCGAAGAGCCGTGACAAGGGACATAACATCCGTGGTGATTTCCGCGTGAAGTGGAAAAAGGATACTCTTACCACACTCGAGTTCCGTCCGCGTTTCTCATTGAACTACAACAGGTCGACAAGTGCCGATTCCTCGCGTACCTATGCAGGTGACCTTGCCCGTTCACTTGTTACAAGAAGTATCAATACCGGCCGCTCAAAAGGTAATTCCTACGAATTTGGAGGCGAATTGTGGCTCAATCATAAATTTGCATCCCGTCCCGGCCGTTCTTTCTCGGTTGCGCTTGATTACCGCATGAGTAATGTCAGGGAAGATGACTTCAGCTACTCCTATAACCGTTTTTTTCTTCTTGATAGTATCGATACATACGATCAGTACACCGACAATCACACTTGGAGTAATCGCGTAGGTGCGAGACTCACATGGACCGAGCCGATCGGCAATGTTAAAAACGGCAGGTTCATAGAAATAAGCTATCGTATGAACTACCGGTGGAATAATGCCGACAAGCTTGTGTATGACCACCCCGTTGATTATCCCGATGGAGGTTATGACCCTGTGGTCGACTATATGCAGAGCATATTAAACGACGAGTTGAGCAACCGTTTCCGCAACGACTTTTTCACCCAGCGTTTTCAGGTCGGTTTCCGACAGGTGAGAAAAGATTATACGCTTAATGCCGGAGTGGCATTTGTGCCGTCGATGTCAAAAAGCAAGGATCTTATCAACAGTCAACGCAACATTGATACGCGATGGGTGTTTAATGTGGCGCCATATCTGCGCTTCCGCTATAAGTTCAGCAAGACACGCAACATGAATGTCGATTATCGTGGTAATGCCAGCGAGCCTTCGATATCGCAGTTGCAGCCTGTTGCCGACATGAGCAATCCACTCCGCATAGTAATCGGTAATCCGGAATTGAAGCCTTCGTTCAATCATAATGTAAGGGTGCGTTTCAGCGATTTCAATGTTGAGGCTCAGCGTTCGATTATGATGATGGCTAATGTAGGTATGACTCAGAACAGCATTGTGTCCAATACTCAGTTTAACCGCGAGACCGGTGGTCAGATAACTACCTACGAAAATGTAAACGGCAATTGGAATGCCAATATGTTCGGTATGATTTCATTGCCGTTCCGTAATAAAAACTGGCAGTTTAACGGAAACCTGTTTGCTCGTTATTCACAGGCTATCGGATTTAATAATGGCGAGCGTAGCCGCAGTAATTCGTTTAACATAGGTCCGTCGGTGTCACTCGCCTTCCGTCCCGAAAACTGGGAATTTGAGTTGCGCCCTTATTTCAACCTGCAACAGACTACCAATTCATTACAATCAGCGTCAAACCGTTCAGTCCAGACCTATGGCGGTATGTTTAATTTCGGATGGTATGCTCCTTTCGGTCTCGTGGTCAACTCCGACCTCAGCTATACCGGTACCAGTGGTTATTCAGCGGGATTCGACCAGAACCAGTGGATGTGGAACGCATCTATCGCCTATCAGTTCCTCAAAGGGAAAGAGGCAACCGTGGCTATAAAAGGTTACGACCTTCTGCAGCAGCGCAAGAGCGTGATGCGAAATATTACCGCTAATACTATCGACGATACGAGTTACAACTCTCTTACCCGCTATTTCATGATAAGTTTCTCTTATCGCTTCAACACGTTCGGCTCAGGTAACCAGCCTGCTGACCGCAATGCGCATCGCGGACCCGGCGGACCGGGCGGACGTCCCCCGCGCTTCTGATTAAAAGATTACACTATATTTTCTATTCCACACTTGACGTTGAGTCGCATGCCTGAGATTTGGTGTGCGGCTCAAAACTTTTTTATGCAAAATGTTATTATAATATAAATGATGTCAATTCATCACTGATTGTAACTATGCGGGTAACTCGACGACCTTATACTTTTGACCGGGTGGTGCGTATCATCATCACTGTCGCGCTTATATGCGGTTTTGTATGGCTGGTCAACATTCTCAAAGACGTGCTTCTGCCATTCTGCCTGGCATGTCTTCTCGCTTATATCCTTGAGCCTATGGTGGAGTTCACCCAGAAGTTGTTGCATCTTAAAGGTCGTGTGATCCCCGTCTTTATTACTCTTTTTGAGGTGGCTTTTGTCATCGCGTTGCTCTGCTATTTCTTTGTCCCGTCTGTTATTGACGAGATTCATCAGATGTCACTGCTCATTGACAAGTATTCCGACAAAGACCTGACCTCCCCGCTCATCCCCAAGGCACTCCATGATTATCTTGTGGAGCGTTTTAATCTCGATGACTTGACCCGATATCTTGACGGACAGCATGTGATGGCAATTCTCGACAAAGGCACGTCATTCCTGTCGCAGTCGGTGAGCATGGTCCTGCACTGGCTTGAATGGCTTCTTACATTTATCTATGTGATTTTTATCCTTATCGACTATCAGCAGCTTATGAAAGGATTCCGGTTGCTTGTGCCTCCGCGATTCCGTCCGATAGCCTATAAGGTAGGGGACGATATCAAAAACAGCATGAACAAATATTTCCGCGGACAGGCGCTGATAGCGCTGTGTGCGGCTGTATTTTACTGTATCGGCTTCTCTATTGTCGGTATTCCGCTTGCGATAGTGCTCGGCATTCTTGTCGGAATCCTGTATCTGATTCCTTATTTCCAGTATATCACGCTTATACCGGTGGCTATTGTGTGCTTTATCGATTCGCTTGGCGGCACGGTCGGATTCTTCCCCGAGCTTGGAAAATGCCTGCTTGTGTATGTGGTGAGTCAATGTATCTGCGATTATGTGCTTACCCCTAAGATTATGGGCAGGGCACTGGGACTTAATCCCGCCATTATCTTGTTGTCGCTATCGGTATGGGGCACATTGCTCGGACTCATCGGCATGATAATCGCCCTACCGCTCACTACGCTCCTCCTCTCCTATTACGAACAATACGTCATCAACCGCACCGACCCTCAGGTTCAAGTCACTAACCCTGATGTTCAACCACCAGAATAGCTGAGCCGTCTCAAGACATTTTTGTTCTTATCGTTTTTTCATTATCTTTGTACGCGACAATGAAATCTTTGCATTGTCGTGTACATATTTTTTTAGAAGCGTTTGTGCTTAATCTTTTCAAGGAAATTCGCCAAAATTATCAGTAGAGGGATTATGCAGTTCCGGGCGCTCATGCTTGTCGTATATCCACCCGAAGGGTAGAGATAGCGTCAAGGCGTGGGGTGGGCTGCTTATTTCTACTAAGGCGTTTGGCGATGCCTCCTTGAAAATAAGTTGCAACATTGCCACGCTCTTTTTTTATGACTGCCATAGGCAATGTGGCAGGATAAGATGACAAGCTATCGATAAGTTATGAAACCTTTGGATATTGGGGACAGAATACGCCGTAAGGTAGAAGAACAGCATTGGAATTATTCTGATTTTGCAAGGGCAATTAATTGTTCGCGTTCCTCTTTGTATCATATTTTTAATAGTCGTGACATCAGTGTATGTCGTCTTATCGAGATAAGCCGTGTACTTAATCATGATTTTATAGCTGAAATATGCAGTGATAATTTGATGTCATATGATGATAAGCCATTTTTAGCCATTCCGTTTACTCATAAGGAGATTGATTTAAGCGGTCTGCC
>ENA-UESU01000154-UESU01000154.1-human-gut-metagenome-genome-assembly--contig:-NODE-154-length-57523-cov-21.849842_pt1 | contig 57523 bp, 48 predicted proteins | sample MGYA00243007_ERZ508008 | MGnify/ENA primary metagenome ERZ508008 (study PRJEB26167, sample SAMN06115399) | human gut metagenome | host: Homo sapiens | place: China:Henan | collected 2016-06-23...
GGTTTGATATTGCAGCGCCACGGTATTGTCCGATATGGAACTGCGGCTATTTTTAAGCGTCGACAACAGTGCGTCGAGTTGTCCTTGCAGCATCTTTAACTGCGCCTGTGCGTCGTCGTATTGCTTCTGCGTCGTAGCGCCATCGGAAAGCAGTCTGCCGAATCGTTCACACTCATGCTTCTGATGGCTTATCTGTGTACGGAGTGCGGCAGCCTGCGACGCGATGTCAGGTGAACTATTTTCAACCGACAAGCGCTGGCTGTCAATCTGCTTCTGCTGCAATACGAGCAATGTGGTATCGATGACCGCTACGGTCTCCCCCAAGCTTATACTGTCGCCCTCCTCCACGTTGACTGAAAGGATTTTGCCCGAGGTTTCCGATGACAGTGTCACTGTTGTCGCCTCAAAAATACCTGTAGCATCATATCCGGCGTTTTTATTGCAGCCTGTCACTAATAGTGCGACTGCTACGAGATTCAATATCTTTTTCATCGGTTAAGGATGTATTTTAAATTATATATTTCCTGAACAAGTTGGATTTCATGATACCGCGTCGTAAGAGCCGCCTGATTCTCATCAGTGATTTTTGTCAGCAATGCCGTAGTGTCGATTATACCGTTTTGGAGCTGTGACTCGGCAGATTTACGTACATTGGCGCGCAACTCCATTATCCGCGAGTCATCTTTCATCACGTCACGGATGCCTCTGATTTTCTCCAGTTGCGAAGCTACCTGCATATCGGAATTAAACAGGAATGTCTCTTTCTCCGCCATTATGCCGGCAATATCAAGGCGGTTGCGGCGCGACACATTTCTTTTGGTATAAAACGAATCTATGTTCCATGACACCTTCACTCCCGCCATAATGTTGAATGACAGGTCGCGGTTTATCATGCTCTTGAAATAGTCGAAACCCGGATAACCGTAATATGCCTGCGCAAACAATCCGACTTTGGGCATCAACGCTGTGTCGGCAAGACGGCGTGAAGCATCGGCAGCGACAATCCGCGTATCAAAAAGCCTTATCTCCGGACGGTCGGACTGCAATTCGGAAGGCATCACGGAGTCGGGGCGAATCAGCTCCACTCCTTGCAGACTTTCGCCCATAAACATCCCCAGTACTGTGCGATAGCCGCTCAATGCGCTTTCTGCCTGCGCAATGCCTTGCATAACCGTAAGTTTCTGCGCCTCAATCATGTCCACGTCGCTCTGCATGGCTGTGCCGTTGCGCAGCATCGCCTTCAGTTTTTCAAGAGTGGCGTCGAGAAGCGTCATCGTATTGCGGTTTTGCGCTATCTGCTCTTCGGTCAGAAGTATGGCGAAATACAGATTCTCGACGCGCTGCCTGACGGCATACATTTCCACATCGAGCGCCGACTGCTCCGCAGCCGTTCCCGCGCGTCGCAGTTCGCGCTGCGCATGTGACACGCCGCCATCCCAGATGGTCTGCGACACATCCACTCCCGCCTTGTACTGCAACTTTCCAAGACCTTTCATCGGCTGCCCCATCTGTTGTAGTACGCCTGAAAGCGACTCGGGAAAGGAAGGCACCACATTTTGTGCCGTCACCTGATCGTAGACCCCAATTCTCGGCAGCCAGCCTTTGTTAATGTCTGACAGGTCTATGTCGAGTGTGGAGGCAAGCAGGTCATATTTCTTGACCATAGGGTAATTGTCACGCGCTTTTTCCACACATTGCTCAATAGTCAGCCCGGCGGTCGCCATGAGCGGACTGACAATCGACAATATCAATATTATGATTTCCTTTCTCATATTCTCACAGAGCTAATTTCCGCATGATGGTATCAAAATTCTCCTTCTTACGTTGCTCAAGAAATGTCTCCATATCGTCGAGGCAACCGCCTAAAATGACATTGACCAGAGGCGATGCCATGAATGAGAATATATTGAGCGACGCTATATCGAGTATCAGCATTTTTGCATCGACCCGGCGACATAGCCCCTCGGCAGCGGAAGTGTCGATAAGACTCTGCATCTGACTGACCACCCAGGGGGAATATGACTTTATCTTGTCAAGCAACGCTCCCATCCTTTCGGGCGACCCGAACACCTCACCCACGAGAAAACGGGGCATGTCGGGATTGGCGGCAAGAAAATCAAGGTGTTGCCCGATGACATTGCGCAACTTATCTTCCAGCGATTTCCCCGACTCCATGACCGTCTTTGACATAATATCCTTCAACAAGGCTATTTTCTCGGTCATTATTCTGTCAAATAGCTTTTCCTTGGTGCGGAAATAGTAATGAAACATCGCGTGGGTCACACCTACCGCCTCGGCAATCGAGGTGGTGCGCGCCCCGGCATAACCTTTGGTCAGAAATTCCTTCTCGGCAGCCTGGAGAATCCTTGATTCGGTATTGGGTCTATCAACATCTTTTTGCATAACAAATTTATTTATCATAATTGATTAACAATATTGTTAGCGCAAAGATAAACCGTAAAAATCAGATTACCAAAATATTTGTAAAAAATATGCCGTTTGCAAGCCGAACGAGGTTTGCCAGAAGCGCCAGCAAAGATACACAAGGACATAAAGCCAAGAAGTACAGAGGAATCATCAAAATAAGCCTCAAAGCGCAACTCTTTGGTTTACACCACAATACTAGACATAAACCGATGTAGGGGCGAGTGGAAGCTCGCCCGCATCCATTATGCATGGAGGGTGTTGCAGAACTGCCAAGATGTAGGGACGTGCCTTTGGCACGTTTACATAACTCTTTGATTACCTGCCTACATTGCAAGACAATGTCCCTACATTGATGGCAAAATCATAGTTTTGCCACACCATCACAATAAAATCGGGAAATTTGAGTTATTATAGAGTAATATTATCGTCAAGATGAATACTCGTTATTTTAAACCCATATTGGTCCTTGTGGCGACGGCAATGTTGCTACCCGGCTATGCTGCCGCCCAAAGCAAGGATGAGTTCAACCCTATCGAGACCGGTGTCACGTCACTTTCTATCGCGCCCGATGCCCGCGGTGCCTCTATGGGCGACCTCGGCGCGGCAACCGACCCCGATGTCAACTCGCAATTCTGGAATCCCTCTAAATATGCCTTTGCTTATAGTCAGGCGGGCGTATCGCTCAGCTATACACCGTGGCTGCGCAAGATTGTCAACGACATATTTCTCGCCAACCTTTCAGGCTACTGGAAACTGGGCGGATACGACAATCAGGCGATAAGCGCCTCCCTGCGTTACTTCTCGCTCGGCGAGGTAAACACATCAGGCGAGGGGAGCACCGGACAGTCGCTGAATCCCTACGAATTGTCATTCGATGTGGGATATTCCCGCAAACTTTCCGAAAAATTTTCGATGGGTGTCGTGCTCCGATACATTTACTCCGATCTTGGTTTCTCCAGCTCATACGCCGGAGATCAGTCAACCGGTGCCTCGGCATTCTCAGTCGACGTGTCGGGATACTACACAACCTACCCTATCATCGGGCGCAACGAGTGTCAGTGGTCATGGGGATGGGACATTTCAAATGTCGGCTCCAAAGTGAGCTTCAATAATGGCGAGAATCCTGCATTTTTGCCGACCAATCTGCGTCTGGGTACATCGTTTATGTTCCCGCTCGCCGATTATCATACACTCGCCCTTTCGCTTGACCTGAACAAGCTCCTTGTACCTGCAAAACCGCGTAAAAACGACTATCCAGACACTCCGGAAGGTCAGCAGCAATATCTTGACGCTACTGAAGAGTGGGAAAACATGTCGCCTATCACCGGTATATTCAAGTCGTTTACCGACGCTCCAGGAGGAGCCAAGGAAGAGTTCCGCGAAATCACGATGTCAATCGGTGCCGAGTACAGCTACAACCAGCAGTTTTTCTTGCGCGCGGGCTATTATTACGAAAACGAGTTCAAGGGAGGCAGAAAGTATTTCGGCATGGGAGCCGGATTCTCGCTGAATGTGTTACGCCTCGACGCGTCATACATGCTCGCCACCGCCCAGACATCCCCTCTTGACCAGACTCTCCGCTTCACCCTTACATTTGACATGGACGGACTGAAAGATATGTTCAGCCGCCGCTAACCTTACATATTTTGCAATTATGGAACTGACTTCGATACGTGTAGGCAACGGATTTGACGTGCACCGTCTTGTCGAGGAACGTGAGCTTTGGCTCGGCGGCGTAAAAGTGCCCTATCATCTCGGACTGCTCGGACACAGTGATGCCGACGTAGCTCTCCACGCACTTTGCGACGCACTTCTCGGGGCAGCCGCTCTCCGCGACATAGGCTACCACTTCCCCGACAGCGACCCTGCGTACATGGGTGCCGATTCAAGAGTGCTTCTCCGTAGAGTTAGAGATATACTTGCCGAAGCGGGCTACAAGATAGGCAATGTCGATGTGACCATCATGGCACAAGCACCGAAGCTGCTCCCCCACATCCCGGTGATGATTGAGCGTATAGCCGCCGACCTCGGTCTGCCGGAAGATGCAGTGTCGGTAAAGGCGACGACCACCGAGCGGCTCGGATTCACAGGCAGAGGCGAAGGTATAGCCGCTTCCGCAACAGCACTCATATACAAGTAAAGTAATGGATAAGCCAATCACCGACAGCCGCCGTTGGCAGCTGCTTCACAGCGAATACATAATCGACCGCCCGTGGCTTCACGCCAGGCGCGACCATGTGAAACTTCCTACGGGAGCAGAGCATGATGAGTACTACGTGCTTGAATATCCGGAGTGGATTAATGTCATAGCCATAACCGCCGACGGCAAGATGGTGATGGAACGCCAGTACCGTCACGGGCTGCAGCGCACCGACTATGAGATATGTGCAGGAGTGGCCGAGCCGGGCGAAGACCCGATGGAAGCCGCCAAGCGCGAACTGCTTGAAGAGACCGGCTATGCCGGAGGTGACTGGCGCGAGTTTATGACCATCGCGCCCAATCCTACCAACATGACCAATTACAGCCACACCTTCATAGCCGAAGGCGTGACTCTTCAGGCGGCTCAGCATCTTGACCGCACCGAGGATATAGAGGTGCTCCTGATGTCGCCCGATGAAGTTTTTGCCATGTTGCGCGACGGCAAAATCATCCAGGCACTCATGGCAGCTCCCCTCTGGCGCTACTTCTACTACACCCGCCCCCGCTAGCTTGCAATAAAAACATCCCGGCACTTGATTAAAGGGTACTGAATATGTATCTTTGCAAGCAGAATGTCAATATCGGAGATAAATGAACAGAGAGAAAGAATTTAAAAACATACATGCACAATTATTTTCACGTATTTATGCAGAAAATAATCGTGCAGTATTGTTTAATGACGATTCGCTCAACATACTTAAACTGCTCCCTGACCATTCGATTTCATTGATATTGACTGACCCCCCTTACCACAGCACCAAAAAAAGCAATATCGTCAACGACAAGAACTTTCATTCCGATGAAGAGTTTATAAACTGGATTGAACAATTTGCAACCGAATGGAAAAGAGTGTTACGACCCAACGGTTCGATATTCATGTTCTGTTCCTCAGCAATGGAAGCGCGTCTCGAAGTAATGCTGTCAAAATATTTCAACATACTGTCTCATATTGTGTGGACAAAACCTAATGACCCTGGGTTTGACGGATGGAAAGGCAAAATGAAAAAAGAGGCGCTACGACAATGGTATCCTCATTCCGAAAGAATAATTTTCTGTGAGCCAGCATTAGAGGGGAATCTCAAAAGATCATATTTCGGTTCCCTACTGAAAGAAAAACGGCTTTCATGCGGGTTGTCAGGACACAAGTTAACAGAAATGATCGGAGCATACGGAAAGGTCAACCACGGAGGTGCTGTATCTAACTGGGAGACAGGAAGAAATATTCCGAGCAAACAGCAATATGAAAAAATATGTCGGGCATTGATTCAATCGGGGTTACAAAAGCCGCTACCTGTTTATGAGGACGCAATCCGTCCGTTTGAGGTCAATGCCGGTATAGAATTTACCGATATCTGGACCTTTCCGTCAGTGAGACCTTACAAAGGCAAACATCCGGCGGAAAAACCCTTGGACCTGCTTGTTCATTGCATCAAGAGTTCGACATTTGAAAATGACATTGTGCTTGATTGTTTTGCAGGGTCTGGAAACACACTTATAGCTGCCCTCCAGGAAAACCGTTATGCTATCGGAATAGAAATCGATGAATCATGGTGTGACTCCATTGCAAACAGATTACAAGCATGCAACACCGCATCAAAGCAAAAGGATTTGACGTTGCGCTCAGGCGTACCGCTGTTCACAAAGGAGAGATGCCGTCATTATTCTGATTCATAGCACTGTCATAACGGTCATTGCGCCATATTACATCGCGCATCCATTGCAAGGTCTGTTCGATGCCGGAATCTTTTACCACCACATTGCAATGATGGTGTCCCCACCCTAAATTATATGGAACATGATTGAACTCACCGGTACGCAATTCATGTATATGAAAGAGGCTTACTTCCGTCACGGTCAGGTCAGGCACGTTACGCCCCTCAGCTTGCGGAACTCTGAGGCAGAACCCTTTTGAAGAAATATGTCTAAGGCAAAGAGGACAAATCGTATATCCTTCTTTATCAATAATCCGTTCCTTCATCAAAATATTTTTATCTGCCAGACCACATTTTTCAGCTTGACGCGATATAAGATTTATATATTCAGCCGCAATCGTTTCATCCATTTCGCTTTCGGCAATCAGTTCTTTTATATCTTTGCAATGCCAAAATAAATATTCCAACTGAAGCCTGCATGCTTTAATTGTCGAGGCATCGGCATATTCATATACCCTTATGCCCGCTCCCTTCATTTTAGATGTATTGAAACCGGCTAATATCTTATTTTCGCCATCAGCAGTGGTAGCCGGAACTCTCGCGACATATTCACCCTCTAACGGAGCAATCCTTGAATTTGCAGGTCGCCATCCCGCCAACGGGGGATAGAGATTCCATTGATGGCGTGTCTCATAGAAAACCAACAGATTTTCACCCAATCGCAGACCTTTCTCGACAAGACTGCAGCAGGTCTCGACATCAAAATAATCCTCAGGACTGATTAACACGATAAATCCATTTTCGTATGTCCCATTGCATGAGGGTGCTATCTTGCATCTGTCATACTCATGAAAAGGGATAAGGACGGTGCTGTTACGTGCGACACGATTCTGATATATCACATCGTCATCAGCGCCACGTGTCTGCCCGGTCTTGTATATCTTGGTCTGAACAGATTTAGGGATTATTGAACGCATACTATTCTTAATTAAATTCTTCACCGGCAAAAAATTCCGATATAGTTATTTTCATCGCAGATGCAATCTTCTCGATATTGACTATCGAGATATTACGCCTGCCATTTTCAACACTTGCTATATAGCTGCGGTCCAAATCAGCAGAATATGCGAGATCCTTCTGTGATATGCCCTGGATTTCACGAATCGATTTGATGCGCTTTCCTATTTTTTCTTTTATATCCATTTTACAAAGTACGTTGTTTGTAGATTATAAATCAAAGACTATAAGTAACACTTCATCGATATTGATTGTATTATTACAATTTTTGCGGTGAGATTGTAGCGGTACGATGCCCCGCGATTAAAAGTATTTTATTATTTTTGCGGTAAACGAAAAAGCCACAACCGATGCAACCTATTTTTCTTATCGGTTACATGGGCTGCGGCAAGTCGACACTCGGGCGTATCGCCTCGTCGATGAGCGACCGCAGTTTCATTGACCTTGACTCCTATATAGAAGGACGCTTTCACGCCACTGTCAGAGAGATTTTCGCCGAGCGCGGCGAAGAGCGTTTCCGCGAGCTTGAACGCGCCATGCTCCATGAAGTAGGGCTGTTTGAGGACGTGATTGTGGCTTGCGGCGGCGGCACACCCTGCTTTTTCGACAATATGGAGTGGATGAACGCTCACGGCACCACAGTGTATCTCGACACATCGGTTGACAAGCTATTCACACGCCTTAAACGCGGCCGTCACAAACGCCCCCTCATAGCTGAAAAGACCGACGAGGAGCTACGCGATTTTATCGTGAAGGCTCTCGAAGGACGTATGCCCCACTACTCAAAAGCGAAAATAGTGTTCCGTAGCGATCTGCTTGACTCTGAAGGCGAGAAGGCAGATACAGCCCGGAGATTTCTGCAACAACTTGACATTCAATAGCGCGATATGGTTGATAATGACACTCACGGCATAGTGCAGCCGCAGGAAATGCAAGTCGCCGACCGCCGGCGCAGTCTCACGATAGGACTTCCGGCATGCACTTCGGCGCATGAACGCCGGTTTCCTCTCACGCCCGAAGGTGCAGGGCTGCTTGTCGATGCCGGCTTCTCGGTAAAAATAGAGAAAGACGCAGCAACAGCCATCCACTATACCGACACGCAGTATATCTCGGCAGGAGCTGAGGTAACGTCACGCGACTCCGCGCTGGCATGTGACATCGTGCTGCATTTGCCGCCGATAACCTCCACCGACTCGCGCCGGCTGAAACGCGGGGCACTACTGCTCACGCTTCTCAACGACACCTGCCAGGATGCCGAAGCGGTAAAAGAGCTTCTGAAACGTCATGTGACCACCATCGCCATTGACAAGATAACCGATAAAAACGGTCACACACCGTTTGCCGATATACTCGCCGAGATTGACGGGCGCGCCGCCATGGCTCTCTGTTCGTCGCTCCTCGCGCGTCCCGACCACGGCAAAGGGATACTGCTCGGGGGTGTCGCAGGCATAATCCCATGCGAGGTCACAATCATAGGCTCGGGCATCGCCGCCTGTGCCGCCGCACTATCGGCAACAGGACTCGGAGCGATGGTGCGCATGCTTGACAACGACATCTACCGCCTGCGCGAGGCGCAGCGTGTCACCGGAGCGGGCGTGGTGACATCGGCAATTCACCCCCATGTGCTTGAAAACGCCCTGCGCAGTGCCGACGTGGTGCTCGCCACCGAGGTATCGCCCCGCTACACTATCGGTTCCGACCTGGTCGACATCATGAAAAAAGGCGTTATCGTTATGGATTTAAACTATGACTCGGCACCGATGTTCCCGTCGCTGGAAATCGTGGATATATCCGACATCGGTCAGAAGCGTCGTAACTCGCGCGTGTGCTATACCGGCATAGGCAACGCGGTGCCGCGCACAGCCGCCATGGCATTGAGCAATACCCTTATGCCGCTCATGCGCCGCATTGCCGACTGCGAATCGGCTACCGACACCGTCCGCCTCATTCCTGAAGTAAGAAACGCCGTCATGACATTCATGGGCAAGACCGTCAACCGCCGCGTGGCAAAACTTGCCGGGCTGCGCCACATCGACATCAACCTTCTCCTAAACTGCTGCTGACCTATGCCTAACAGAAAATTTTACGTTGTATGGACCGGTCATGCTCCCGGCATCTATGACTCATGGGAGGAGTGTGAGGATCAGATAAAGAATTTTCCCGGTGCCCGCTACAAGGCGTTTCCGACACAAGAGGAAGCTACCCGCGCCTTCCGTGGCGATGACAAAGAGGAGATGTATGCACTCCGCGCGATAGCCGCTCATGCAGCGCCGATAATCAATTACGACGCATTTCCGGAGATATGCAAGGACGCAATCGCTGTCGACGCCGCCTGCGCCGGCAATCCCGGCAGAATGGAGTATCGCGGAGTGGATGTCGCAACCGGAGCCGAACTGTTTCATTTCGGACCCGTGGAAAAGGGCACCAACAACATCGGCGAATTTCTTGCCCTTGTACACGCACTCGCGCTCTGCAAGCAACAGGGATGGACCATGCCTGTCTACAGTGACTCCGTAACCGCACAGGCATGGGTACGCAACCGCCGGGCGAAAACCACCCTCGCCCCCACCCCCGAGAACGCCAAACTGCTCTCGCTCGTGAAACGTGCCGAGACATGGCTTGCCAACAACTCCTATCCCAACCGCATAATCAAGTGGAATACCGAAAAATGGGGCGAGATTCCCGCCGACTTCGGCAGAAAATAAAATAACCGCCATGGAACTACATTTACACAACATACTCAAAATCGCCCGTGCCGATATAAGGCTTAACGGACTGACTGTAATCACCGGAGAAAACGACTCCGGCAAAAGCACAATCGGCAAAATGCTCTTCTCTGTGCTGAAAACCATCGGCAGGGGACGTGCTTACAGGCGCGACAGCATCCTGAGAAATATCAAGATGAGATTCCGGCGAATGAGTATGAGAATCGAGAATGACACTAACGGCATTTCTTCCAATGTGCTTGACTGGCTCATGGACGATCTTGACCGGATATGCCCCGACCTTATCGACGGGACGCTACAGTTAGAATCAATCAAGAAAGATATTCTTGTAGCTCTTAGAGAGTCAAACTGTTCGCCGCGAGTAATATCCATGACGCAATTCGACTTCATGTCTATCAGGCGTCAGCTTGACAAAATTCAAGACCCTCAATCCGCAATTTTACGCGAATTTACGCAGATATGTAATAACGAGTTTGGCGATGACATTACATCTTTTGACAGAAAGGATTCAACAGTCAGGCTCTCCTCGCCGGGGGGAAATAACGGCTATTTCGAGATAGGAATAATCGACAATGAAAAATGTCCGTGTAAATTTACCGACGGTGAATTTTTCAACGATGTCACCTACGTTGAGTCACCTCTGTTTCTCAATATTCTCGACCAACTCGGAAGGTCCAACATGTTACGGCTTGCCGGTACATCTGCACCGCGTGACATACCGATGCATCTTGCCGATTTTACCAACAAAATGTCATACACGCCATCAATGACATCCCCGGGTTCTCTCTTCGGCGAAGAATATAATGATTTACAGACCGAGCTTGAAGAAATAATGGGTGGTCGATTTGCAAACGACGAGAAGAAGCACAACATCGTCTATGTGAGTGACGGACACTCTATAAAGCTCGGAAATGTGGCATCGGGAATAAAAAGTTTCGGTGTCATCCAGTCGCTGTTGCAGAGTGAGTTCATATCGCCCGAAAACCTTCTGATTTGGGATGAGCCGGAAAATCACCTGCATCCACGGTGGCAAGTTGAATTTGCCAGGATCCTCGTTCTGCTGGTAAAGAGCGGTATCCCGATAGTGATAAGCACCCACAGCCCCTATTTCGTTCAGGGTATAAGATATTTTTCAGCCCTTTACGACATCGAGGATGTTGTGGACTATTATATGGCTGTCGAAAGTGCCGACGCTCCGCTGAGCGATTTCGTGAATGTAAGCGGCAATCTTAACGATGTATTCTCAAAACTTGCCGGACCGCTCAATGACATCATGAATGTGGATGAGGCACGTTTAGAAGGTAAGCAAATCAGCGGCACCCATGACCCCGAATGAAGTATATAACGCGGTAAGGCGCGGCTATCCCGATGCTGAAGTAACGACACTGTGCAATCTACACAGCGCGTGTTCGCCACGGTGCAAGAAAGTGTATATGTGTGGCTCGTGCCAATCAAATTACCCTAATCTCGATTTTGACAAAGTCAAGGAAGATTATGTGAGACGCGAAGGATTGCCGTCATGCAGTTCGGTCGATGCTCTTGCCCCGTCGCCCTCCGACCGCTCCCTATGTTTTACGGAATTGAAGAGTTGGGAGATGGTATATCAATATAGTGCCACCGAGAGGAAGTGTATCAACATGATTAATCGCAAAGCGTCGGAATATAAAAGCGATATACCGAAAAAGCTTACCGACAGTATCGAGATATGCAAGAACGCCGCAGGTGGCAGTCTGCATGGGATAAGTCTGCATCTTATTCTTGTCACGGATATTGACACAACCGCAGGCAGCGAAAAGGCTCTGGCAAACAATCTTAACCTGCTTGCAGGCACTGCGGTAAAACAAACCTCCGACTGGCGCGACCTCTGCAACACACTCTCCAAAGGCATACTCAACGGCATAACCGGCATCACCACCCATTACTGGCGCTGCACCGATTTCGACACCAAAATCGCCACACTGTAAACAAATAAAAAATTCCCTATCTACCGTGGGCGATAGGGAATCTGCAATTAATATTTGTTATTGATTTATTTAACGATTACTTTTTTACCATTTATAATATACAGGCCAGGAGACAGATTATTCACATCTTCTTTAGAGGCATTGCGTTTTAAACACATTCCCTGCATATTATAAATATCAAACGAATTATCATAATGATTTTCATCATTGACAACGCTATTGATTCCGGCGGCTTTCCGTATAGTTATCGATTTTGAAACACGAACAGCTGGATAATAATTTATGTTTCCTTCTTGAATAGCACGAACTGTAACTTCCCCTTCTTTCAAACAATCTAAATATGCAGTATCTCCAATTCTGTACAATGATGCGACTGATTCATCACTTATGATAAAATCTATCCTCAATCCTGAAGTAGAATTACATAGCAGCTCGATTTGGTCTCCTTCAATGCAATCATCAAATGTTTGATCCCATGTAATCTGTTGATTAGCCTTCTCTATTGTTAACGTACCGTTTACATAATTGAAGTAATAATTTTCTGCATCACCATCCTGAGGAATGATGGAGTAGTGTCCTGCATTTGATTTTTCCGTTGCCGAACAGAATGCAATCGGCATCCTCCTTAATACAGAAACATCCTCTCCTTCAATAAAACCATCAAAATTTAATGTAAATTCCGGATTATTTTCACCGTACGTTTTTACACAATCATCAGCAACTACTAATAAAGCTCGTTTTGTTACCATTAACCGTCCGGACTCATAGGTTAAATTATAGTTGGATGATTCGGCTCCATATGGAGTAATCGCATAATCTCCAACCGAGCTATCTTTTTCAGCCGAACATAAAAATAAGGGATATGCTGTTAAGGGGCTTTCATCAGTAAATTTTGCACCTCTCAAAGAATAATCAAATTCAGGATTGTCCACTCCATAAATTTTTGACGTATTTAATGCCTCGACAATAAGATTAGCCTTTTCTATCTCTAAAACTCCCGGTGCATAAGAAAAGTTATAATTTGGAGAATCGCCTCCGGCAACAATAATTTCATATTTCCCTACGGGGCTTTCCTGGGTAGCAGTAGTGCGCGTAGTGAAATTATGTGTTAACAATGGCATAGTTTCATTACATTTCAATCCTTGGTAACTCAACGACAACAGAGGTATCGGATCTCCATAAATTTTACAAATTTTGTCAGGAGTAACGAGAACCGGGGCTTTTACGATTGTGAGTATCCCTTTAGAAGATTTTAAAGAATAATTATCATCGTTCAACATCGCGGTTATGGGATATTCTCCCGGGGAACTTTCAATCGTGGCAGTTGTCGATAATTGCGGCATATTTTTAAGAAATGATTCAGATTCACCATCGATGAAACCGGTTAAGGTATATATAAATTCTGGATTATTGTCACCATATTCCCTGCTTGTATTGGTTATATTAATCTCAAGCGGAGCTTTCTGAATAATATAATGACGTTGAAATTTGCACTCAGAAATTAATTTCCCATTCTCGCTACATTTTAACAATATATCCGCATCGCCACTTCCGGCATTAACTCCGGTAATATTCCCTTCCAGAGTAATGTCATAAGACGGAAGATTGCTTTCCCATGGTATTTCCTGTCTTTTTCCGTTATAAACAAATTGTTTCTTAGTGAATTTTACCATTTCAACCACATCATATGATTTCCAAGGAGAAACAAACCAATATAACGCATCAGGCACAATTATTTCGCAATTTTTACCAAAACTGATATATCTGTTAACTTCCGGAGGTGTTATAGAAGAAATGAATACTGTTTTTAAATTATCATTATTACAAAAAACATAATTTCCTAAAGATTTAACACTTTGTGGAAGCGTAATTGTTTTAATGGCTCGACAGTTATAAAAGGCCTCATCTCCTATATATGTTATTTTATTTGATAAATTAATTGATTTTAGATTTTTTGTTTGAGAAGAATTATAACTAGAAGTGTAAAATGCCCGATAGCCAATACCAGTCACAGTATAACTTTTCCCTTTATATGTGACGGTTTCAGGAATTTCGATGTCACCTATATAAGCACATGTAATGTCAGAATTACTATATTGGGGTCCATAAGTCACTTCCACAATATTCTGTGTAGGAGATGTTATATTGTAATATATGCCCCCCGTGACAAAGTCATAGGCAGATGCTTGCCAATTATTTGAAAACAAATTACAGAGAAATAGAATTGTCAATAGGAACACTTTGTATTTACCAAAACTAAATTGTGTAAATAAATTAATCGGGCTACAATTAATAATCAATTTTGTCGTTTTTTGTGCAAACCTCGATTTGCAAGACAGCGACCTTTTGTAATTTACATTCATGTGATAAGTTTTATGAGTTAATATTCTAATATTTTTGAAGGTTGAATTTTATCTTTCAAAGACGGATATCGCTTTTTTAGTGCACATAATAACTCACATTCTATAAATGGCGATATAAACGGTGATAAGGTAATCGTGTCAATGAAATTTTCCATGCTATGAATAGAAATCTTTATTGGTTCAGATGATAAACGCAATGGTACTAACCTTACCTCCGACTCCCATTCATAATAAGGAGTTTTATTAAACGTAAACCGATCTGCTGCCCGACAGCTCCTATCGCCGTAACAAATGTCAGATATTATTACATCACAGGTTGGATTTATGGCATGAATTAATTTCTCTATGGTAGTTCCTATGCGGCACATTAAGTCGCTGTTACGATAAGCTTTCCACATAAGGAAATTTTCTGTAACATTCCGGTTAGTTATTGAATCCAAGGTCCAACAAGATGCACATAGTTGGAATGTCGATTTTATTATTGATTCTATTTCCTTTTCATTTGTCTTGTCACTATATGATTCTACAACCTTGAATAATTCGGAAGAGCGTAGCGAAGAACTGATCTTATTGATTCTTGACTTTTCTCTTAAATCAGAGAATGAGACTCGCCTATTCACAAATAGATAAGAACCGTCAAGTTGCGAAATAAGATGGTCAAGTTTAATATAGCGGAAAATAGGGGTGTCTTTGGTAATCTTTGGATTTATATTCCGGAAATACACACCATATTTTCCAACCTTCTTGATTAAATAATCTTGGTTAGATAAGTCTAAATAGTAGTCTGGAGTAAATGCTTTCAACTTTTTTATCATGTGGGTAATTAAAAAGAAAGCGGGAGCCATGCCTTTGCTCATCCTGCTCCAAGAGGCCGACCAAAGCCCATCATAGTAGAATGAGCAATGATGACCCCGCGTGTAATATTGGTTATTCGAGACAAGTATTCCCGAATAAATTACCCACGGACATTATCACTGCTTCATTCTTGACTATGATTTTGAAATTGGTCGTTTCTTGGAGCCAAGAATTAAAGCGTAGCAACGCCTTTCGTTATGTAACGAACCACCCGATACCCAGTGTTTATCCTCCTCTGAGGCACTACATATCGCGGGGATTCAAACACAAATTTAAAAAATGTTTTTCAGTATTGCAATGTAATTGTAAATTATTAATTGAAAATATCAACGATTGATATAATTTTTTTGCTTTTATCTCTAAATTATTGATTTCTCAAAATAAAAAGGGCATTGTATAAAGCTGCCACTTTTTAATACAGTTAAGTTTTACGACTCGTTTGAATCGCCCATGCGCGACAATCTGACAAAGGATGACCTCGTGTCATAGCGCAGCATCGCTCCTGTATGTCGATGGAGTTGTCCGCGTTGCGAGTCGGTGTTGCCCTACGGGCATCATCTGTTTGTAGCCGTGGCGTTGAGCGCAGCGATACCCACGGACTGCAAGCACACCCTCTTCGCGTTTCCCGACATGGAATCATCAATCGCTCTACAAGATGATTCCTATCGGAAACATCTTATCAGTAACCATTTTCCGGTGGTATCGCTTCGCTCAACCACCGGCTACAGAGAGATTATCCCTCCGGGAAATCATTATATCATTATATATTGTTGAGAACGGTATTCGGGCGAGCTACCATCCGCCCTTACTGCTACGCGTTTCCCAGTGTCCTTAAGGTCGTTAGAGACCTTAGGGACCTTAAGGTCCTTAAGGGCTCTGTCTGACGACAGCTTAAAACTCATCAGCATTGGCAGCAAATAAAACGGGGTTGCATCGATTGACACAACCCCGTTTGTATGTCATGTGGGAAGGATTACCAGATTACAACCTGCTCTTCAGCGGGACGGTACATCTTGTCGCCCTCCTTGATGCCGAATGCCTCGAAGAAGGGGGTGATGTTGCGCAATGTCACGTTCACACGGTTTTCACCAAGTGAGTGTACATCGCCTGTGGTCAGCGAGCGTATCTCCTCGGGGCGGATATTGCCTGCCCAGATGTTAGCGTAGTTAAGGTAGAATACCTGCATCGGGTCGAAACCGTCGATTTTTGCAGAGTCGGCGGTGATGTCGACACCTTTTTTCTTCTGCGAGTCAAGGAATGCAGTACGCGATACACGCAGACCGCCCTGGTCGGCAATGTTCTCTCCAAGCGTAAACTGACCGTTGGCATACAGACCGGGGAGTACCTCAACTTCATTGAACTGCTCTACAAGACCCTGCGCCATCTTGTCAAATGCCTCCTTGTCTTCGGGAGTCCACCAGTTTACCATATTGCCCTGTGCGTCAAAGTTGCACCCCTGGTCATCGAAGCCATGGGTCATCTCATGACCGATTACTACACCGATACCGCCATAGTTTTCAGCATCGCTTGCAGCAGCGTCGAAGAAGGGAGCCTGAAGGATACCTGCGGGGAACACGATTTCATTGGCAAGCGGATTGTAGTAAGCGTTGACAGTCTGCGGAGTCATACCCCATTCAGTGCGGTCAACGGGCTTGCCCCACTTTGCATACTCCTCTGCCTGATGCCACATGCCCACATTGTGCATATTCTCGTAATATGACAGCGACGGGTCGATGTTCATCGTGGTATAGTCTTTCCACTTGTCGGGATAACCGATTTTCACGGTAAATGCGTTGAGTTTCTTGATGGCATTCAGCTTGGTGTCGTCGCTCATCCAGGGAAGATTGATGATATGCTTGCCGAGTGCAGTGCGCAGATTCTCGACCAGACCGATCATATACTGCTTTGACGACTCTGGGAAATATTCCTCGACGTAAAGCTGACCCACAGCCTCGCCGAGAGCGCCTTCGGTAGCGTCAAGGGCGCGCTTCCAGCGGGGACGCTGCTGCTCCACGCCACTCATCACCTTTGCAAACTCGAATGAAGTGTCGGCAAACTTGTCGGAAAGCTTCGAGGCTGCCTGTGCCACATATTTCCATAGATAATAGTCCTTGATCTCACGGTCGGTGAGCGAGCCCATGAGGTTGTTGGACTGCGCGACAGAGTTAATCTCGGTCACAATCACGGTTTCAGGCGACGCAATACCCATTGTCTCGATAAAGAAGCGATCCCAGTTGATGTTGGGATACATCTCCTTGAGCTGGGCGAATGAGCGGGGATTGTACATCGCGGGGATGTTGCGGCTCTGCTCGCGTGTCCATGCAGAGTCGGCAATCGCGGTCTCGATTTTCATCACATTCTTCATGATGCGGTTGGCGTCCTTCTTCGAGTAGCCGGCGTTCTGCATCTGCTTCACGATAAGCTTCTGATATGCCTCACGCACTTCCTTGTTGCGCTTGTCGTTGAGAAGGTAGTAGTCACGGTCGCCGAGACCCATGCTTCCGCCGCTCACATACATCGCATACTCGTTGCTGTTGGCAAGATCCTCCATCGGGCCTGCGCTGAAGAAGGGGCTTGAGTAGTTGCCGTGCATCCAGAGGAAGAGGTCTTCCATCCCCTCATGGGGTGTATCCTCGATTTTCTTGAGGTCGGCAAGTATGGGCTTTGCGCCTTCTGCATTACGGCGCGCAGAGTCCATAGCCTGAGAATATACGGTCCATACCTTGAAAGCCACGGTGCCCGGCTCGGGATTGGTCTTGCCAAGGTTAAGCACAATGTTTTTTACCCTTACCTCCGACGAGTCGTTAAGAGTGTCGAAGTTGCCGTAACGTGCGTGTTCGGCGGTGAGGGGATGAGCTTCCTGCCATCCCTTGTTGACATGCTTGTAGAAGTCGGTTGCCGCGGGGGTGGTGTTGTCAAAATAAGCGGGGTTGAGGCTCTTCAGATGCTCCTCGGCGGCAGCCGAAAGCGTGAGACTGCAAGCCACACCCAGCGCAAAAATAAATTTAGCTGATTTCATGTTGATGAAATATAATTGTATAATTGGTTATTGTATATTTTTATCTCAATGCACCCAATATGCTGTAAGCGATTGCAAAAGTACTCAATCTTTCTCAAACCACCGCCATATTTCTACATTTTCAGTCACATTAAAACATATCAATCCCGCAGGTGTTATCAATTATGACACAATTAATAAACACACTATTATGACTGAGATTGTATTGAAACGCGCCTATGAGCCGGCATCGCCCGACGACGGATTCCGCGTGCTTGTCGACCGGCTGTGGCCGAGAGGCATGAGCCACGAGACCTTGCATTACGACCTTTGGGAGAAGGAGCTGGCTCCCTCGACCGACCTCCGCGAATGGTATCACCTTGACCCCGAGCACCGTTGGGACGAGTTCGCAAATCGCTATATGGCAGAACTTCATGCCAACCCCGACTTCACCAATTTCGTGCGACAGCTCTCCGCGCATAAGAAGGTCACGCTGCTCTATGGCTCCCACGACACACTTCACAACAATGCCGTCGTGCTCCGCGACGCCATCGCCGCCGCGCAAAGGTAAGTTGACAGTTGTTAGTCGTCAGATTTCAGTTCTCAGACAGAGTCGTTAGGGTCTCTAAGGTCTCTAACGACCTTAGGGACATTGGTAAACGGGCAGTCGTAGTAGCCGTAGGGGCAAGTGGAAGGGCGACCGCAAGGTAATGTTGCCCTGCGGGCAACATCTGTATATAGCCGGTGGTTGAGCGTAGCGATACCACCGGTTAAAAATTGCTGATAAGATGTTTCCGATAGGAATCATCTATTTTGCCCCGTGATGATTCCCTAACGGGAAACAAGGATAAGAGGGGATTTCTATCCGTAGGTTTCGCTTCGCTCAACGCTACGGCTAAATTTGGATGATGCCCTGCGGGCAACCTCACTCTCCTCGCAGGCGGCCTGCCTTCCGGTAGCCCCTACCGCTACGCGATACTATCTGATTCACAAGTCGTTGCAGGACGAGTGGAAACTCGCCCGCGATTACATCACCACAAGAGGGCTATGCCACTGCCTCGCCGTTGAGACGTGTGCGGATCAGGTCGATGATGATGCCGAGGGCGATGAGGCCTACACCTATTAGTGACCAAGTGTCCAATATCCCACTAAACGCCATGGCTACAATGGCTATCAGCCATGCGATTCCTCCGGTATATCCCATTGTGACATTTTTTGCCAAAGCCCTCGCTCCCGTATATACTGCCCCGAGCACCATCATAATGGCGGCAAGCCTTATTGTCCAAGTGGAAGTCGATTGCCAGTCGAGCCAGACAGGCGTCATCATCACGCCAATGATAATTAAACAGATTTCGCTCCATCCTAAACAGAGCCGGTAATTAATAGCTTTCATTCTGTATTTTTTATTCAACATTCGCAAGCGAAAGTTGAAGGTTAAGAGGTTAGAAGGTTAATAGGTTAAAAAGCTTGCAGGTTAAAAGTTCAAATGTCGTGGCGGCAATTCGATTATTCAGGCGACTGGTGTCATCTAAACCATAAACCTTAAACCCTAAACTAAACCTTTGATGTCATCATGCGCTTTTGCGCGGCAGTTTTGTGAGCGCCCCGATTATGCAGATAACGGCTAACGCGATGGCTGCACCACCCCAAAACGAGAGTCCGAAGCGGTCTTGCATCTCCCATGTAACCACATTCATTATAATCAGGCAGCACACCAAGCGCAGATTGTACCTAAAACACTCGGAAATCTTAAACCGGTCGCACACAAAAATCACCACAATCGCCGCCACGGCAACCGCCCACAGGATTATAACCCTTACTGACATGCCAATAAGTAAAGAATCTGGGATGAATACAGGAGAAGAAAAAGGCTGACCCACAGCTCCCATTTCCCGAGACCGGGGCGACACACTGCAAAGTAAGTCACCACCGCCAAGGCGAATGCCACATATATCACGCCATAGAGTGCCGAAAAAATCATTGACTGCAATACAGCCTCCTTAAAGAAGTGTATCACCGGCATTACAATCAGTGTATAGGCAATGATGATATTGCCCATATTGTCGCCAAGCGTCGATTTCCATCCCGGCGCCACGGAGTGTTCCATATTTTTCACGTTGTCATCCATAGACTTGTCTTAACACTGTCTCGATAGATGCATAAAACCACATTATGCTCACCCATGCACGAAATTTCCGGTTTTTAAAATTCACGAAAAACATAGCGGCGCCAATTACAGCCGACACGAGCATAATACAAGAATATACTATAGTCACCGCCCGATTATCAAGATATTCGGCAGGCACTAACCGATACAATAACGAGACAGCCAATATGCTGAAAAACGCCCGATCGAAAAAATCAGGTGAAGAAATCCGGTCCACAATCCTGTTCATGACCCGGGTTTAGGCGTTGGTAGCGCGGGCGGCTTTAGCGCGGGTGACAATCACGTCAACCAGCACTCCGACATATATGCCGAGGGGGGCTAATGCATGGAAAAAGTCGCCGTAATATGCTGCAAACAATACACATGAGGCAAGAATCACCCCGTCAACCCTATAGCCCATGGAAAATCCGGCTTTATAGGCGCGTGAAAACAGCTCGGCACCGATATAAAGCATCAGCACTTGAATCGTCATGCCTAATGCTCCGCGGTAATCATGCGGGAGGATGTCGGAAAATGTTGTAGCGCGTGAAAACATCTCCACGCCACAAGTCCTTAATATGTGAATAATCCCGATTGCAAAAGTCATTCCGGCAAAAAGACCGAGCTTACTTGCTCTTTTTTCATCCATAGTCAATACGATTTTGTGCTGCCTTACGCAGCGTTAGATATTTTGAAATATATTGTTAATGCCACATTTATTACTGTCAGAAGCAATATTGCCACTAACTGCAACCGTGCTTTCTTTTTCACGCTTTTTTCAGGATGAAGCTTCATGCTCCATGCGCCGACGAGCATCGAGAAACACATAAACATAGTGTTTATCACTTGGCTCACCGAAGTGATGAAAAATTGATTTGCCATGATGACAATCACTGTCGACGCAATCTCCGCCCAAAGATATAACTCGAGATTACGCATTACACTGTGACCCGATGATTGCGACTCGGCATTGGATATTAATTGTTGATTATTTCTTTCCATTGTTATTAGTTTTCAGATGGGACTTTAAGGTCCTTAAGGACTCTAACGACCTTAAGGTCACGCCTTTTTACGCCGCTTGTAGCGATGATATAGCTTATTTGCTCCCCCAAAGAAGAAAAACAGCACCACCCCGTTCAGAAAAAGCAAGAAAAGAGGCTTGGTGACATTTAATATTCGTTCGGAAAGGAGATTATACACGACCATATAAAATGCGCTGCACAGTATGCAGTCAATGCCGATAATCGCCGCTTTCTTTAACCGCCTGTCAATAGCCATAGCAATATTGAGTTTTTTTGAAACATTGAAAGATGAGCCTTTGCAAAGATAATACATTTATATTAAATCCGCACTATACGATGCTAATTTATTGCATTTCCCGGAGAAGGGGGCAAAATCCTTTGCGAGCTTCGATCGAGCTTCCGCTCAATGTCACTGACTTAAGGCGCAGGGAGCCATAAATCCCCGCAAGGGGATTCATCCTGTTAACCCCGGGTAATGCCGAAGGCATACCCGAGGGCGATATGCCTATCCCCAGTGACTCAACCCCGAGAGTGGGTTGCATAGTCTATTGATTAGCATACATTTATGCAACCCGCTCCGTGGTAGCGATTTGGAGGTGCTCGGCTTTCCGGTGGTGCCCGCTCCGGGGCTACCACCGGTTAACGACATCTTGCCTCCTGTCGGGGCAAAATCCTTTGCGAGCTTTGGTCACCAAGAGTTGCCACGCATGGTGGATGCGGGCGAGCTTCCACTCGCTCCTACATCGGCTAATACATCGCATGGTGCTGTAATTCGTAAAGTTACTTCAATAAAATCACCGCGTAGCTGTAGGGTCGCCTGGAAGGGCGACCGCGATACGCAATGGTTGCCCCCATCCTGCAAAATATCATCGCGCCCAAGGAATATTTGTGAACATCGTTGTACCATTTGAAATCCATGGCAAAATCTGGAACAGAAACACATCTAACAGCATTATTGCTAACCAAAACAATAGGAATGGACCGGCGTTAACGCCACTATACTTAACAAATATTTTTGGAAAAATCGCGAGCATCCAAATAACCGCAACCAAAATTGACCCGTAATATATAATCGCAACCGGAACATAAAAGGGCATCTCGACAATCCGTAACAATACCCAAAACACCATCATAGCCAGCAGATATAGTGAGTATATCTTTACAGAAATGTTATCACCTTTCCATAGCCACCAGACGGGAGCGCAGATACTTGGCAGCAGGACCAATCCGATGAAAAAGGCATCGTTATAAAATCCATAGCATTTTATAAGATATGACAATATCACCCAATCTACCGGTATCCAACCGTATGCTGCGATGAATGATACGGATTGGTTGTTTAATCTGCAATTCAAGAGCTGCGCTACAAATCCTATCACTCCGATTATCAATGCCACAATCATTACAGGCAGCCATCCGGAGTCTCGAGCATATATGATCCCTATAATGCCTCCGGCAAGACTAAGATAATAAATCTCAGACTTTTTCCATATCGAATTTTTAGATTCTTCCATCAATTTACAATTAATTTATAATAAGATACTGCATTTCCCCGGAGGGGATAAATCGTGTTAACGACATATAGCCATTTGTCAGGGCAAAATCCTTTGCGAGTTGCGGTCGCCCTTCCAGGCGACCCTACAGCTACGCGATATCCGCTTTAGCGTGTAACTATATGATTCCTATCATAATATGGTTTCATTAGCCGATGTAGGGGCGAGTGGAAGCTCAATGTCACTGACTTAAGGCGCAGGGAGCCATAAATCCCCGCAAGGGGATTCATCCTGTTAACCCCGGGTAATGCCGAAGGCATACCCGAGGGCGATATGCCTATCCCCAGTGACTCAACCCCGAGAGTGGGTTGCATAGTCTATTGATTAGCATACATTTATGCAACCCGCTCCGTGGTAGCGATTTGGAGGTGCTCGGCTTTCCGGTGGTGCCCGCTCCGGGGCTACCACCGGTTAACGACATCTTGCCTCCTGTCGGGGCAAAATCCTTTGCGAGCTTTGGTCACCAAGAGTTGCCACGCATGGTGGATGCGGGCGAGCTTCCACTCGCTCCTACATCGGCTAATACATCGCATGGTGCTGTAATTCGTAAAGTTACTTCAATAAAATCACCGCGTAGCTGTAGGGTCGCCTGGAAGGGCGACCGCGATACGCAATGGTTGCCCGCGTCCCGCCATCAAATAGTCCATTTCCCGTATAATAACAGCAGGACGGCGGCGCGAGTCGCGAAAAGGCTCAATTAAATTCAATCCGACTCATCGCTCCCATCCTGCAAAATATCAGGCTGGCACTATATATTTGTAAAATTTATTGACAATAATGTATTTGTAAATGCCAAAAGCAATATAGCGACCAACATAACTATATTTTTATCTTTCACTCCTGATTGCGTATAGAACGAGATGCTGAATATCGCAATAAGAATAGAAAAGCACATTAAGATCCAATTGACAGCATCTTTAACCGGAATCACAAAAAATTGATTTATAGAAATCAACACTAATGTAGTTGTTATCTCTGCTGTACAATATAACCCAAGGGTTTTAATCATCTGTATTATTCGCATGCGGTATAGCTAACTACTGACCATAGCACACTGAACGCTAGACTTGCACCTCCTGAGGGAACAGCCAAAATCACTCCAACCTCCCAGCCTAGAACAGCCATGGCTCCGCCACATAATATGCCTTCAACGTCTTTTTTAGAAACAACTTTTGTACATACTGCTGTATTCGTAATAGGATTATATGTCATTTCAAGAAGAGGGGAACCATTTTCATCCAACATCATAAAGATATCTTTTGATGTTTCTTTCATTTGTAAAATCATCGGTGAAGAATTGGGTTTTGAAATCTGATAATATGCTCCTGCAACATGTTGAATTTCGCCAACTGCCGGCACAAACTGCATTTCTAAGTTTTTCCCATAATCTTTAACTTGAAGGGCTTTATTCGTATCCCACTTTATGTTGGAAAGAGATTTGCCCCCAGCAACTGCGCTACTGTAAGCTCTAGAGTAAACTGGAGTTGTGACATCTTCCAAATACGCTAAAAAATCTTCATTAATTTCTTCCTTGCTGATATTTATCGCAACATTATCCTTCTTTTCTACGGGTACTTCTTCTGTTGAGTTACAAGCTACAAATGTTGCGGTGAATAGCACGGCGGCGCTTATTGCGCCAAAAAAGATTAATTTTTTCATTTTAAAAATTTTAATTGTTAATGAATAAATGATAATTATTGGTTATTAATAGTTGGTTTCAGGAATGTAGAAGGAGGAGTCGGTTACGTTGCCTGAGTTATCGATAAGGAGCACATCATAATCACCTTCTCCGCTACCTTTGAGATTGATATTGATGGTTGTATTGCGTTTACCATCGATATCATCATTAAATATGATGCCTTTGGGTCCGGAAATAATTGTACGGACTTCGATACTTTTATTAAATACAAGTGACAGCTCTTTTTCGGGCTCGTCGACATGAATATCTATTGGCTTTTCAGAGGTGCCTTTAGGAGGCTTAAGTTCATTTATATTATATAATTCATATTCATCAGCACTCGATATAAGTGCTCCGCATAATGCGATTGCTAAGAAAATTTGTTTAATCATTTTGGCTTTGTTTTTCGGTTAAAATTATGATGCAAAATTACAGTGACAACCACCGTTAGGCAAGGAAATGGTCGGGACAAACGGTGGACGAGAAGAGAAAGAGCCATCAAGATAATCCCTTTATCGTCAGGCTATTAATATAGGTGGATTTTTTGACACCGGGGACAAATGGTTTTTAACGGGTTCATATTGGTTTGGAAACCGGAGATTTTTGTAGTAACTTTATGCAAAATCTAATATGACCTGTAATGACACGAACGAGCATCATTATTGCTTTTTTGATTATTCTATGCAGCACATTTAGCTGCAATCATAAAACGGTTTCCGATACACGGCTTGCCGAAGCCGATAGCCTTTTATTTATAGACCCACAACAATCGCTGCGGACACTCACATCAATAAATGACATTTCCAATTATGACGAAAGCGAAACCGCACGATACGCTCTACTCCTTTCCCATGCAAGATCACGTAACCACATTGCACCGGAAAATGATTCGCTTATTAAAGTAGCGATAGATTATTATTCACATCACGAGGACCTTAATCGACGGGCGTGGACATACGTGGTGGCAAGTGATGTATATGATTCGTTAGACCATGATTCACTAGCTATATTTTATGCCCGTGATGCCGAAAATCTGTCTAAGGAAAGTGATGACATGCGGCTTAAATGCTATGCAAGTTATTTTCTCGGCTATATGTTGAGATATCAGAAGCCATACCAAGAAAGTAACCACTATTTTAACGATGCACTTAAATATGCAAAGGAAATCGGAGACACATCTCACATAATCTTACCTCTTATTGAGTTAGCGGGCAATGCTTTACTTAATTACGAATATGACGAGGCTTTGAGCTATTTCTATCAAGTAATACCATATTGCAAATCTCCTAAATGGAATATATACCGCTATTATATACATGCACGTTTGGCGGCAACCTATGCCCAGAAAAAAGATTTTCAGGCAGCTCTACAACATATCAACCACTCCATAAATATCGTTGGTTCTACGGATGACATCATTGAATCCAACACCCTATTCCAACTAAAGGGAAATATTCTGGCAGACATGGGAGCCTGGGACTCTGTTCCGTATTTTGCGGGAAAAGGGCTCGTAGATAGTACATTTGCCACTCTTGCTATGTTTGATGCCACCATGATAAAATGGGCAGAAGGTAAAAAGGATTATAAAAATGCTCTTGATTACTCCAAACATTATGCAGAGATGCTTGACTCGATGCATGAAGAAAACAGCAGGAATAATGTGATGGAGATGCAGAAAAAATATGACCTCACGCAGGCTACCATCGAACGCGACAGGCTGTATATGAAAAATCAGCGCATGGGGTTGATAGTGCTCGGGCTTATAGTGGTATGCCTCGGGGCGATGATAGTGTTGCTGCTATACCGACGGAGGATAAAGGAGGCGCAGCGACAGCGCGAGGAGGTGAAGGCGGAGCTTACCCGCTACACCATGAAGATGATGAACCAGCGCAACCGCCGCCTTCTCGCCGACGAACGGCGCCGTCACCGGCTGCTTGCCCTGAACGACGTGATTGCAAAGGTGATGTCGACAAGCCGCCGCGACGACAGCGAGCAGCTGAAAAAGCATAACGACATGGCGTTGACCAACGATGAGACCGCAAAACTTATCGAGGCTGTCGACGTGTGTTACGAAGGGTATCTCACGCGGCTTCACAACGAGCATCCTCTACTCGGTCCAAACGACCTCGCACTATGCTGCATGATATTGCTGAAAGTGCCTAACCGCGATATCGCGATACTTTTCGGACTGTCTACCGACACCCTGAAAAAGCGTAAACTCAGACTACGCACTGAGAAGCTCGGCATAAATGAAGTGCTCGAAGAGTGGCTCGAACGCGAAAGCCGCACCTATGTCGACGCTATCGATGCGGAATACGCCAAACCCGAGGACAATCCCGCCGACGGCGAAGCCGCCCCGGAGGGCGAGACAGCCACCGTGCCCGGCACCGATACCGCGCCCGAATCCCGTCCCGACGCAGAAATCACCCCGGATCCCGCGCCGGATGCAACCACCGACCCCGACCCGCAAGAATCCCCGACCCCACACAGTGCCGCGTAACCGCCGAAAAAACCGAAAGGTTACCCATAATGAACACATCGCGTAGCTGTAGGGGCGCCTGGGAGGGCGACCGCGACACGGCAATTTATTTATTGTATTTATCGGCTGCCCAACGCAATACATTATTCTCAATATATTCAAATATTGCGTTTGCTTTATTCATATCCCGGATTATATGATCATGGAATCCCCGCTGCCATTTGAAACCGACATTTGCCTGCCTTGCAAATCGAGTCACCAAAGCTTTTATTGTAGCAACATGTGTTGCCAACGATCTACCATCCTTTAAATTATCATATTCCTGCGAATATGGATCGATGCCATGACTGATTAACAATACTGCATGGAAATGATTTGGCATGACCGTGAATAATGGAATCTCGACATTGGGATGAAATTTATTATAATCCGCCAATATGTCATGCAGACATTTTCCTAAAGGTGAATACGTGATGGTAATCCCGGCAATTTCACCAAAATAATGATGCATGTTTTGTGTACACACAGTGATGAAATATGCACCTCCATTATAATCATGCCATTTTACCCTGACATTTTTTCGAGTAGGAAATTCAGTCATGGATACAAATATATAATTTTGATTTTAATCAAACGCAAAACCAAAGTATATTTATCACATTCATCAGTTAAATTTTATGATTGTGTGTTTTCACGGAATCCATCGCGTAGCTGTAGGGGCGCCTGGGAGGGCGACCGTGACACGCAATAGTCATTCCGCTTGGTGAATGCGGGCGAGCTTCCACTCGCCCCTACATCGGCTGGTACATTGCGCTGTGAATCGCATAGTTGCATCAAAAATCACCGCGTAGCTGTAGGGGTGCCTGGGAGGGCGACCGTGATGCGCAATGGTGACTCCGCAGGGGGGATGCGGGCGAGCTTCCACTCGCCCCTACATCGGCTGGCACATTGCGCTGTGAATCGCATAGTTGCATCAAAAATCACCGCGTAGCTGTGAGGGCGACCGTGATGCGCAATGGTGACTCCGCAGGGGGATGCGGGCGAGCTTCCACTCGCCCCTACATCGGCTGGTACATTCCGCTGTGAATCGTATAATTACATAAAAACAAAATCACCGCGTAGCTATGGGGCGCCTGGAAGGGCGACCGCGACACGCGATGGTGACTCCGCAGGGTGGATGCGGGCGAGCTTCCACTCGCCCCTACATCGGCTGGTACATTGCGCTGTGAATCGCATAATTACATAAAAAAACACCGCGTAGCAACATACAGCTACGCGGTGTTTTAATTATAAATCGTCAAATGGCGATTTTGTGTCAGTATTGTTCTTTTTCGTTGGGGAAGTCGCGGGTCTTCACGTCGTCGATGTAGTGAGCCACGGCATCGTTGATTACCGTAGAGAGGTCGGCATAGCGGCGGAGGAATCGCGGGGAGAATCCCTTGTTGATACCGAGCATGTCGTGCATCACGAGCACCTGACCGTCGACACCGCCACCTGCTCCGATACCGATGACCGGTATGCTCACCTGCGATGCGACCTCGGCGGCAAGTTTCGCCGGGATTTTCTCAAGTACCAGAGCAAAACACCCTATCTCCTCAAGCATCTTCGCGTCGGCGATAAGCTTCTGTGCCTCGGCTTCTTCCTTGGCGCGCACGGCGTAGGTGCCAAACTTGTTGATTGACTGCGGGGTAAGTCCGAGATGTCCCATCACGGGGATACCGGCGCAGAGCACACGCTCGATTGACTCGCGAATCTCGGAGCCGCCTTCCATCTTGACAGCCTCGGCATGGCTCTCTTTCATGATGCGCACAGCCGATGCAAGCGCCTCCTTACTGTTGCCCTGATAGCTTCCGAAAGGCAGGTCGACAACCACAAGAGCCCTCTTCACACCCTTCACCACCGACTTGGCATGATATATCATCTGGTCGAGGGTGATAGGCAGGGTGGTGATATTGCCCGCCATCACATTGGAGGCGGAGTCGCCTACGAGTATCACATCCATTCCCGCTTCGTCGATAAGCTTCGCCATCGAATAATCGTAGGCGGTAAGCATCGCGATTTTCTCACCGCGCTGCTTCATCTCTGTCAGGCGGTGGGTGGTCACTTTACGTTGGTCTTCTGTATAGGTAGACATGTTGAGATTATTTAAGTTTCGCAAGCTCACTTAAAGGTTAAAAGGTTTAGGGTTTAGAGTTTAGGGCAGTCCCGACCCATTAACCTTTAACCGGCTTGCATGGCAAGCCTTAACCTCCTAACCGTCAACTTTCGCCTGCGAAAGTTGAATATGTTAAAAACCGGGGCAAAGTTACTATTTATATATATGACACGCAAGAAATCAGGGCGCAATCGGGCGGCACACCGCTATCAGCGCATGGCGACGGTGACAGTGGCGGGAGTAAGCCCTTCGGCAGCTATGGTGAGAGTCGCCTCGCCCGGGGTCGCGCCTGCCTGCAGAAGCACCTGTGCCAGTCCGTTGAAGGTCTTTATGCGGAATGTGCGCCTGTCGCCCGTGACCGGACGCTCGGCATCGCGGAAAGCGGGGTCACCGTTGCCCGCGCCGAGTATCGTCATGTCGCCGTCAACCGTCAGGTCGAGAGTCACACACGCATCAGGCACGAAACGCTTCTTGCCGTCGGTGACCATGATGTTGACCACAGCAACATCCGTGCTGTCGGCGGCAATCACGCTGCGGTCGGCTTTGGCGGCAAGTGCGGCAGGCTTACCGGTGGTCTCAACCTTCGCGGTCATTGCCTTCTTGCCGTTTTTATATCCTGTGGCTGTTACTTTACCGGGCTGATACACGGCATCCCAGCTGAGATGACCGTTGCGCGGCATCGGCTTGCGACCGAGGCTCTTGCCGTTGACAGCAAGCTCAACCTCGTCCATGTTACTGTAGACCCATATCTGCACCGGCTCGCCTTCATGACCGGCGAGATTCCAGTGGGGTAATATATGGAGCACCGGCTCATCGGTCCACCACGATTTGAGGTAATATGCCTCATCTTTGGGAAATCCGCAATAGTCGAGTATGCCGAACTCCGAGCCTGTGGCGGGGAATTTCAGCGGATTGGGCTCGCCGCGGTAGTCGAAGCCGGTCCAGTAGAAGAGACCCGCGAGCCACGGGCGCTCATCGTAAAACTTCCATCCGCGCTCGATACAGTTCATTATGCTGTCGCTGCCGTTGGGGAAGCGGTTTTTAGCCGCCATCCTGCCGTTGTCACGGTCATCGAAATATATGCCGCGGGTGCCGCATCCGGTAGTCTCCTCTGAACCGAGAGCTATGCGCGAAGGGTAATTCTTGCGATGCTCCTCAACGGGATTCTGAACTATGTAGTTATATCCGGCGACATCGGCGGGGACAAGCACCGTGGGACCGCCGCTTGTGGCGAAACACATCGGGCGCGTGGGGTCAAACCGGTGACAGTATTCACGCATCGACTCAGAGATGCGTGATCCGAAGTCGCTCCATTCGAGTCCCCACTCCTCATTGCCGACGCTCCATAGGATTATTGACGGGTGGTTGCGGTCGCGCTCGATCATGCTGCGCAGCAATCTTACATGCTCGTGGTTGATGCCCGAAAGGCGGTTTTCTTCCAGCACGAGTATTCCGAGGCTGTCGCAAGCGTCAAGCATCTCCGGAGTCATCGGGTTATGACTGGAACGGTAGGCGTTCACGCCCATTTTCTTAAGTTCGCGCAGGCGGTAAGCCTGAAGCGCATCGGGGATGGCGGCTCCCACCCCGGCGTGGTCCTGGTGCATGTTGACACCCTTCAGCTTCACGGGGCGGTTGTTGAGCAGAAATCCCTTGTCGGGGTCAAAACGTGCATCGCGGATACCGGTTATGGTGGTATCTGAATCAACAGTCGCGCCATCTTTCACCACCTCGGTCACAAGAGTGTAGAGGCGTGGCGCATCCACATCCCATAGCGCAGGCGAGTCGACGGCGACACGGCTTACCGAGCGACGGCTATCTTTTGCGAGAAGCTCCGGCTCGGTCACCTGCGCGGTGGCGGCGACAGTGCCGTCGGGCGCGAGGAGCCTATAGCGGAGTTCGTATGCGGCGGGGATATTGCCCTTGTTGTCGACGGTTGTCTCGATTGTCACCTCGGCGGTGTCGTAGGGATATTCTGTCGCGGCATGCACAAAGGTGCCGAACGGCGCCACATGTACAGGGTCGGTCTTTTCAAGCCACACATGGCGGTAGATGCCGGCGCCTTCATAGAACCAGCCCTCTTCAAGAGTGGCGTCGGCGCGCACGGCAACCACGTTGTCGCCACCGTAATTGAGATATTCCGAGATATCGTAGACCTGCGCGGCGTAACCGCTCGGCTCATTACCGAGGTAGAAACCGTTGACCCATACGCGGGCATCACGGAATATGCCGTCAAAGCGCAGTGCGACATGCTTTCCAAAATCTTCGGCAGGAATGGTAAACTCCTTACGATACCAGCCCACACTTGTCTCGGGGTATTTGTAGCCGACTGTCTTGTAGCCGTGACTGTGGCTCGCATCCTCGCTGAAAGGAAGGTCGACCACCCAGTCGTGGGGAAGCGTGACAGGAGTCCACTCCACGCCCCATTTCGCCGGGTCAAACTTCGGGGAATACGGTCCCTCGTTATGTATCGACGCCGCTTTGGTGAGATAATTGAAATATTCGGTGCCGCAACCGAAATCCTTTGCCGGGTCGGCGGCATTGCCGAATGCAAATTTCCAGTTGTTGTCAAAATTAATTTTTTCGGCACAATAAGCCATTGCAGCAGTGCATAGCGACAGCGCGGCGGCTGTAAATAGTGTCAGTCGGTTCATTGAATCAGGATTGTCAGTAAAAAGGTTAATTATTTAAGTTTCGCAAGCTCATTTAAAGCTATTTGGTTTAGAGTTTAAAGTTTAGGGTTTAGGTTTATCATTTAACCTTAACCTGAGGGTTTTGCAACATACCCCATAACCTTTTAACCTTATAATCTTCAACTTTCGCCTGCGGAAGTTGAATACAAATATAGCGCATTTTTTGCACAATATCAAAATACGCGTCAGGCTGTTGCACGACTATGAGATTTTATGTAACTTTACAAGAAAAATGCAGGAAACAATCAACACCGCCCACCCCGACTTCACGCGTCTCCGCAGCGGAGAATGGATGAACGGATTCACTCCCGTAATCGGGAAGGCACTCAGCCGTTGCGAAGACCTCTGCTTTCGGCTTAATTCCACCCTCCCCTCACGCAGCGAAGAGCGCGCCAACCTGCTGCACGAGATAATCGGCAGTATCGGTCAACGCTTTGTCATCCACTCGCCTTTTCACTGCGATTTCGGCTTCAACATCCATATCGGAGAGAATTTTACAGGCAACTTCAATCTCACAATCCTCGATGAAGCCGATGTAACCATCGGTGACAATGTATTTATCGGACCAAACACCACCATCTGCACCATCATACACGACTACGATGCGGAAAAGCGCAACGAGGGAATCATGCGCGCCCTGCCTGTGGTAATCGAAGATGATGTGTGGATTGCGACCGATGTGGTAATCCTGCCGGGTGTCACCATCAGTCGCGGGGCGATAATTGGCGCGGGGAGCATCGTCACCAAAGATGTACCGGCAAAATCCGTTGTCGCCGGAAATCCCGCCCGCCTCATCCGCAATCTCAAAGATACATAAGGATAGCGGTAATTTTAGTTGAAGAAAAAACAAATTTCTTGTCATGAAAAATTCGTTTCTTTTGTCCTCCTGTCCTTTTGTATAAAAACATGATGTGGGATTATGTAGAATTGTAGTCGGCGAATTTTTTGCATTTTTCTGCCGGAATGTTAGGTTTTCCGGAATTTTTAATCTAATTTTGTCATCATAATCAAAATAAGTCAACAATATGTCAGCTTTCAGCTTCAATCTGCATCATCACCACCACTTTCTCAACCCCTGAGGAAGCCGTGACATCATGCAGCATTGAAACCTGATGACATCTCGATACACGCCGGCTTCCGAAAACGGGGGTCGGCTACTTTTTTAGATAATCATTAAAACTCTTACATAAATGGACAACAGACTTAGAATAGCGGTGCAGTCAAAAGGCCGCTTATATGACGAGACGATGGAGCTCCTTGCCGAAGCGGGCATCAAACTCACCGCCGTCAAGCGCACACTTCTTGTGCCGGCGCGTAATTTCCCCGTTGAATTGCTCTTTCTGCGCGATGACGACATACCCGAATCGGTAGCCAACGGCACAGCCGACATCGGCATCGTAGGACTTAACGAGGTGCTGGAGAAAGAGAAAGATGTGGAAGTTATAAAGCAGCTCGGATTCAGCCGGTGTCACCTGTCGCTCGCCATACCCCAGCATATCGACTATAACGGGTTGAGCTGGTTTAACGGCAAGAAAATCGCCACGTCATATCCGGTAATTCTGTCGAAATTTCTGAAAGACAATGCCATAAAAGCCGATATACATGTCATCACAGGTTCTGTGGAGATAGCACCGGGCATAGGGCTTGCCGATGCCATATTTGACATCGTATCGTCCGGTTCGACCCTCGTCAGCAACAATCTCGCCGAGGTGGAAAACGTGATGGAGTCACAGGCTGTGCTTATCAAGGCGGCAGGACGCACTTTGTCGGCCGACCGTCAGGAAACGCTTGACGAACTGCTGTTCCGCTTCAATGCCGTAAAGGCTGCCGACGGCAAGAAATATATACTCATGAATGTGCCGAAGGATAAGCTCGACGAGATTATCTCCATACTCCCGGGAATTAAAAGCCCGACAGTGCTTCCGCTCGCCAACGCGGAGTGGTGTTCCGTTCACTCCGTCTTAGAGGAGAAACGGCTTTGGGAAATCGTAGGCAAACTGAAAGCTGCCGGAGCCGAAGGAATACTTGCTCTCGACATCGAAAAAATGATACTTTAGAATTATGGACATCATAGAATACCCCTCCCGTGCCGACTGGGCATCCCTGTCGGTAAGGGCACTCGCCGAGGAAGCCGCCGAGGTGACCGAAGCAGTCGGCAAAATCATGGAAGATGTCGCCACACGGGGCGACGATGCCTTGCGCGACTATGAACGACGCTTCACGGGAGCCGACGTGAAGGAGCTGGAAGTGACCCGTGCAGAGCTTGACGAGGCTGATGCCGCTGTGTCGGAGGAACTAAAGGAGGCAATCGCCAAAGCTGCGGCAAATATCTCTGCATTTCACACCGCGCAGCTTCCCCGTAGCGTGACAGTGGAAACCGCACCCGGCATCATTTGTGAACAACGCCCCGTACCTGTGAGCCGCGTCGGGTTATATATACCCGGAGGCAACTCCCCGCTCTTCTCGACCGTGCTCATGCTGGCGCTCCCCGCCAAGATAGCCGGATGTCCCGAGGTGGTGCTCTGTACGCCGCCGCGTCCCGACGGGTCAGTACATCCGGCGATATTATATGCCGCACATCTCGCCGGAGTCGACCGCATATTCAAGACCGGGGGCGCCCAGGCGATTGCCGCGATGACATTCGGCTCGGCATCAGTGCCGCGCGTCGACAAGATATTCGGACCCGGCAACCGCTATGTCACCGAGGCAAAGCAGCAGGCGGCGCGGCGCGGCGTAGCAATCGACATGCCGGCGGGACCGTCGGAAGTGCTCGTGATTGCCGACGGGAATGCCGACCCTCGCTTTGTTGCGGCTGACTTCCTCTCACAGGCGGAACACGGACCCGACAGCCAGTCGATGCTGCTCACAACCTCCCCCGAACTCGCCCGCAAGTTGCCCGGGGTAATCGAAGCCATGCTCGACACCCTCCCGCGCCGCGACATGATGCTGCGGTCGCTCAGCCACAGCCGCATAATACTCATGCACGATGATGACGAGATGATGGCGTTCAGCAACACATACGCGCCGGAGCATCTGATTATAAATCATGCCGATGCCGACACGCTTGCCGCCAAGGTAATCAATGCCGGGTCGGTGTTTCTCGGCGAATACTCCCCCGAAAGTGCAGGCGACTATGCTTCGGGCACCAACCACACCCTCCCGACCTCGGGCTATGCCCGCGCCTACAGCGGCGTCAACACCGACAGCTTCCTAAAACGCATAACCTTCCAGCGTCTTTCACCGGAAGGCATAAAATCGATAGGTAAAACCGTTGAAGTAATGGCGGAAAACGAAGACCTGATGGCTCACAAACTCGCCATGACACTGCGCATAGAAAAATTAACATCCAACAAATGACACACCCTCATGGACAAGACTATTGAACGGCTCGTGCGTCCCAACATACTCAATCTCGCCCCCTATACCTGCGCCCGCAACGAATACACCGGCGAGGCACGCGCCTGGCTTGACGCAAATGAAAATTCGCTTATCGACGGGCTCAACCGCTATCCCGACCCCCTACAACTGGAAGTCAAGAAGCGACTTTCGGAACTGCGCGGCGTACCCGCCGACAATATATTTCTCGGCGTGGGCAGCGATGAGTGCATTGACCTTTGCTATCGTGTGTTCTGCCGCCCCGGCAAGGATAATGTGGTGGCTATCGACCCTACTTACGGCATGTACAAGGTGTGTGCCGACATAAACGATGTGGAATACCGCGCCGTCGACCTCAATCCCGATTATTCCATCAATGTCGACCGGCTTCTTGCCGCGACCGACGACAACACCAAGGCAATCTGGATATGTTCCCCAAACAATCCCACGGGCAACGCTTTCCCTCTCGATACTATCGAGGAGATCGCGCGACGCTTCGACGGAATTACCGTGGTCGACGAGGCATACGTGGATTTTTCGCCCCTCGGGTCGATGGTGAGTCGTCTTGCTGCCTATCCGCGCATGATTGTGATGCAGACATTCTCTAAGGCATGGGCGGCAGCCGCCATGCGCCTCGGTATCGCCTTCGCGTCACGCGACATAATCTCGCTGTTCAACAACGTGAAGTATCCTTACAATATAAATATACTCACCCAGCGTGAAGCAATCCATCTGCTTGAAAACGCGCCTAAGGTAAAAGCAACTGCCGAAAAACTTGTAGAACTGCGCAAGGCTCTTGCCGCCGAACTGCTGCGGCTCAACGCCGTGAAGGCGGTCTATCCCTCTGATGCCAATTTCCTGCTTGTGAAGGTCGACGATGCCAACAGCCTCTACGACTACCTGAAAGCGGAGGGTATTATTGTGCGCAACCGCTCGCGCGTGAATCTCTGCGAAGGAGCATTGCGCATAACCGTGGGAAATCTTGACGAAAATTCACTTTTACTCGAAAAAATCAAGCAATATGGAGGCTGAGAAAAAACGCGCGCTGTTCATTGACCGTGACGGCACACTCATCGTTGAACCGCCGGTCGACTTTCAGGTCGACTCACTTGAAAAGCTCGAACTGATGCCGGGCGCACTGCGCGCCATGCACTTTATCGCAGGACATCTGCCTTATGAGCTTGTGATGGTGACCAACCAGGACGGTCTCGGCACCGACAGTTTCCCGGAGGACACATTTTATCCCGCCCATAACAAGATGCTCAAAGCGTTTGCCAATGAAGGCGTACATTTCGACGACATAATCATCGACCGTACATTTCCGGAGGAAAACGCCCCTACCCGTAAACCGGGCACCGCACTTCTCGGTAAATATCTCGACGGCTCCTACGACCTTGTCGGCAGCTATGTGATAGGTGACCGGCTGACCGATGCCCTGCTCGCCCGCAATCTCGGTGCCAGGGCGCTGCTTCTGCGCGAACCTGACGATAATCTGACCGCCGAAATCGAGCGTATGGGATTGTCAGACACCGTGGAGCTTGTAACCCCGTCATGGGACGCTATCTTGCCGGTGCTTCAGGGAGGTGTGCGTCACGCATCGGTACACCGTCACACTTCGGAGACAGCGATTGACATCGACATCAATCTTGACGGGTCAGGCAAAGCCGACATCTCCACCGGGCTCGGCTTTTTCGACCACATGCTCGACCAGATTGCGCGCCACTCCGGCATTGACCTGTCAATAAAAGTAAAAGGCGACCTTCATGTCGACGAGCATCACACAATCGAAGATACCGCGATAGCTCTCGGTGAGGCGCTCAACAAGGCTCTCGGCGACAAGCGCGGGATAGAGCGTTACGGATTTGTCCTCCCGATGGACGACTGCCTCTGCACCGTGGCTATCGATTTCGGCGGTCGTCCCTGGCTTGTCTGGGATGTGGATTTCCGCAGGGAATATATCGGCGACATGCCAACCGAAATGTTTCTGCACTTCTTCAAGTCGCTTTCCGACAATGCCCGCATGAATCTTTTCATCCGCGCCGAAGGCGACAATGAGCACCACAAGATAGAAGGCATATTCAAGGCACTTGCCCGCGCCATCCGCCAGGCGGTGCGCCGCGACCCCCTTCACTTCACCCTCCCGTCAACCAAAGGCACTCTCTGACATCCGCCACTGTTCAGTCAAAGATTTCCTTGAGGATTTCGAGTGAGTTCAGGCGCGTGAGCGACGTGTAGTGGGCGGTATAATAGTCGATGATGGCGGCGAGTATGCGGCGGCGCTGGTCACGGTTAAAGCGAAACATGCCGTAGTTCTCCCAGCTCATGCGCGAAAGCATGTACACCGCATCGGCATCCTCCCCGTCAAGAAACTTCCGGTGAAGCGGAGCGCTGTCGCGGAATGTACCGTCGAGCATATCAAACACCCTGCCACGACGGTAGGTCGACGTATCAGGCTCTATGCCGAGGAAACGCCCGAGGCGATAAAGAAAATGAATGGTGAAATTGGCGGTTTCCCCGGCAGAGGCGGCATCAAGGCGCGTCGCCGAGTAAGAAAGATAATTAAACAGCAGGGGGTCTTCAGGCGTTTCGCGAAGTACCGCTCCGAGAAGTTCGGCAAGAAACAGTGCCACCGTGATTTTCACCGGATTGCCCGTGAGTCCCGGCAGCGGGATTGACTGCCTTACATCCGACATATTGGCAATCGACCCCCCGTGGCGGTAATTGGCGATACATTCAAAGAATGACATCGGCATGGTAATAGCCCTCTGCCGGCGCGCCTCGCGTGATGCCGTGGCAGGCACAAGCAGCGACACCCTGCCATCTTCAAGCGAAAAGGCGGTGAGTATGTTGTTGCGGTCATTATAACGGACCGTGTGGAGTGCTATGCAATGGAGTTGTTTCATGCCTGTGCAAAATTAACGGCTACCGGCGTGACTGCAAACTTTTTCTATGGCTAAATTACTCCGCAAATATTACTTTTGTAGATTTAAGGCATAAAAATCGCCTGCAAAACCGATGAAAAAAACATAAAATGAGGTATTTGTGCAAAAATATTTGCGAGAAATAAAAAAAGTGCGTATATTTGCACTCGCTTTTGCACCAAGTGTGAAACCGGCCCATTCGTCTATCGGTTAGGACGCAAGATTTTCATTCTTGAAAGAGGAGTTCGATTCTCCTATGGGCTACCAAATCTCAACTTTGCTGATGAAAGCCACCGTTCCATTAGGGATGGTGGCTTTCTCGTCATATCTTCTGAACCCTAACTTTGTCACATTGTTATAAGTCTATATAACAACTAAAATTTTACGGTTATGAAAGACATTAAGAAACAAAAAGACGAGACTAAGCAGGGTTGCGGCAAACCGGGTATCCAGAGTGGAAAATATGAAACACCTGATGCCGAGGATGTAAAGCAAGAAGTAAAAGAGCTTAACAATATCGGTGCGCCGGGCAAAGAGTATTGATTTTTTGCGGTTTTGCCAAAAAGAGATATATTTGCCAAATGAAAAATAAGTTTACGATATGAAACTGAAAAATCTGACAGCGGCACTTTTGCTTGTCATGACATTTGGCTTTGCCGGGTGTAGCCGCGAAAAGCAGTTGCTCGACACAGTGCCTGCCGATGCCGCATCGGTAATGGTGCTTGATGCTGAAAAATTTACGGGCTACATGAATGGCAGTGCCTACGGCGGCTCTCTTTCCGCCGACGAGGTGCTCGACCGGTTTCTCCTAAGGGCTACTGACCGCAGCCGCAATGAACTGAAAACATTGCTCACGTCCGACGCCATCGACCGCAATATGATGGTCGGATTCAGCACAAAAGGCACCCGTACTTCGGTATTCGCCTCAATGAACGGAAACTTCTTCTATACCTTCATGATAAAGGATGTGGAGAAGTTTATCACAGGACTTGACGTAGGCTCCCCCACTGAAATAGGCGATTTTGCAGCCTATCAGCTTGAGGGGGCCGTACTGCTTGTCAAGGAGCGTCAGGGATGGATAACATGGGGCGATCCGGCAGCAGCAGCCAGCACCCTCGACACACAGCTCGATGTAGCGTCAAACACAGCGATTACGTCGGTCAAGGGGGTGGCGGAATATCTGGGCGATGATGACGGATTTCTACGCACCGCGATATCCATGGCACAGACCGGCGAACAGGGTTGGGTATGTGTTACAGCCGATATCGGCGATGCAGGTAAGGAACTCGAAGTTAATGCCTGCTATCTTGATCCATCAGGGAAGAAAGCCAAGATGGACAAATATCTGGAAGATATCGACACAGGGATGCTATCCTACACCACCCCTTCCGATATGATAGTTATGGCTATCGGCATAAAGCATGACACCAACTGGGAAGGGCTTATCAATTATTGTCAGGCGATATACCCTCTGGACTCGCAGCAACGCGCCGCACTTGCCCTCGCGCTTCCTTACTTGAAGCGTATCGACGGTACACTGCTCGTGGCTGCGGGAGCGACAGTAGACCAACGTCTCTCACGCCCCGATTTTTCAAATGATGTGAATTTTGTAGTGGCTGTCCAGGTCGACAAAAACCAGGCGAAGGCTACACTCAAGGATTTTGCCGGAGTTGCATCACTACTCGGCGTACCGATGATTGAAAAGGATGGCGGTTATATACTTCAGGCACGAGGCATGGCACCTGTCACGCTGAAGATTGTCAACGGCTCCACCATCGTGCTTGCCAACCGCGGGCTTGAACAGCTTGGCAACGATGCCGCGTTAAAAGTAATGAGCGACAACGCCTTCGGACTGTGGGCAAACATCCCCGATGCTGCCGGAGAATCGATTTATGGAGGAAGAGGATTCCGGCTAACCATGGAACTCGACGATGATTTTGAGACCGACTTTTCATTCAACGGCTCTGACGCACCCATATTGGAACAGCTTTCAGCCATCGTAGCCGCCGATACCGACGAGCGCCCCGCCGAAACAGCCGCCGATGACTACAGCTCTACCCCCGGCTTCACACCGATTGACACAATCAGGTAATGAGGCTCGACACTATACAACTCCGTGACGCGCTGCCATGTGTGTTCCGGGGTGCAGAAATGGAGCCGCCCGTAAACGGCTCCCAGATATGGCTTCATGACGTCACCTTCACAAGAGGTGGCGTCTACATGATTGAGGCGGAATCAGGCACCGGCAAGTCCTCATTATGCAGCTATATCTATGGCAACCGTCATGACTATACCGGCAGCATCCTGTTCAACGGCAAGGATATCCGGAATTTTTCCGTGAAAGAATGGTGTGATCTCCGTTGCCGTCATATCGCGCTCCTGCCGCAGGAGATGCGCCTCTTTCCGGAACTTACCGCGATGGAAAATATCGAGATAAAAAACCGGCTCACAGGGTGCAAGAGCCGTGAGGAGATACTTGCCATGCTCGACCGCCTTGAGATTGCCGGAAAGGCTGATGTGCCCGCTTCCCGCCTTTCCATAGGTCAGCAACAGAGAGTCGCGATTGTAAGGGCTTTATGCCAGCCGTTTGACTTTCTGCTTCTCGATGAACCGGTGAGCCATCTCGATGCGCGCAACAATGCTGTCGTGGCATCAATTGTCGCCGAAGAGGCGGCGAGTCGTGACGCAGGGGTGATTGCCACCTCGGTAGGCTATGCCATCGCTCTTGAAGTGACCCGGAAATATTCATTGTAATTGTAACCTATTCCGATTATGAAAAATATGGTGTGGAGGCTTCTCCGCCGCAATATAAGTGCCGGACAACTTACCGGATATGCGCTTGCCAATTTCGTAGGACTCACGATAGTGCTTACCGCCTTGCAGTTTTACCGCGACGTCACTACCGTGTGGGATGACGATGACTCTTTCATGACCCGTGACTATACCGTAGTGTCACATAAAGTGACAGGACTGGGATCGCTTACCGGCAGCGGCGAGGGATTTTCGGAGAGCGACATTTCCGATTTGCAATCGCAACCCTGGGTGAGACGCGTCGGCGCGTTCACCGCCTCGGCTTATAATGTGTCGGCATCGGTCGACATGGGCGGACGTGGCATGTCGACCGCACTTTTCTTCGAGTCCATTCCCGATGAATTTTTTGATTCGCTTCCCGCTGACTGGACTTTTGACCCGGCTAATCCGGTAATTCCCGTCATTCTAAGCAAGGATTACCTGTCGCTCTACAATTTCGGATTTGCATCGTCGCGCGGACTTCCGCAGCTGAGTGAGGCGATGATCGGGATGGTGCCGTTGCGCGTGTCAGTTAGCGGCAACGGGCGGCAGCAGTGGTTTCCGGCGCGCATAGTCGGATTCTCGTCACGCCTCAACACTATTGCGGTGCCGGAGCAATTCATGGAGTGGGCTAACGCGCGTTTCGGCGAAGAACCGGTAGCCGACCCGTCACGCCTTATCGTGGAACTGAGCCGCCCCGGCGATCCCGCGATAAAGGAATATATGGCAGCTCATGACTATGAAATGTCGGGTGACAACACCGACAGCGGAAAGGCATCATATTTCCTTACCGTGGTAACAGGAGTGGTGGTTGCCGTGGGTGGCGTTATAAGCCTCCTGTCATTCTTCATCCTCATGCTTAGCATATTCCTGCTGCTGCAGAAAAACCGCGACAAGCTTCACGACCTCATGTTGCTCGGCTACTCCCCCGCAGCAGTGTCACGTTACTACGCCACAATTGTAGTGGCTATCAACGCCGGGGTACTGGTACTCGCCATCATTGCCATGCTCGTCGGGAGAGCGATGTGGCAGACCCCCCTGTCTCGCCTCGGCATTGAAGCGTCATCGCCATGGATGGCAATTCTTACCGGTGTAGTGATAATAGCCTTAATCACAGCCGTCAACCTCACGGCAATACGCCGCGCCATGCGCCGCTACTTCTGAAATCTGACAACTGAAAACTGAAATCTGACAACTCAAATCCCATGAAAAAAGTGCTTCTTTTCCTGTTTCTCGCCCTCTTGACCACCTCGGTCAATGCCGTCGCAAGCGATGACCTGAGTGCCGATGTAGCAAAAATCCTCAAGATGGACCTTTCCCATGAGGAGAGGACCGACAGCGCATTCACCAGAGTGTGTGAATACAATTCCGGCAACCTCGGCAGGGAATCGTTCATCACCTGTGAGAAAGTGCTGAAAGAATCCATCATACCTTACGCGGAGCGTCACGACGTGTCGCCCGTATTAAAAGCGCATATCTATGATGAATTTGCCCAGTTTATGATTCGTCAGGGGCGTGACCGTGTGGATGAAGCGAGGGAGTGTCGCGACAAGGCTCTTGCTTATGCCCGGGAAGCGGGCGACTGGTATTGGATCGGCAGGGTTATCGACCATCAGGCGACCTCGGAGATAAATATCGGCGATCCCACCAAGGGGTTCAGTCTTTCGGAAGAAGCAATCGCGGCATATAAAAAATCGCCGCACGACACCGATAAGTTCATTATACGTCTACACTACCTGCAGGCGATAGTGTACCTGCAGCTGACCGACATGGAAGGGCTTGCCAAGGTAATTGAGGCAATGAGGAAATTTGCCGGTGAGGCACGTGCAGAAAATGAGCCATACATACTCTATAATCTTTACTCCGTCTGCGAGGCATACTACGGCACACTTGCCGAGGCTTCAAAGGGAAAAGAGCGCAAGGCTTATCTCGACTCCCTCAACCGGTATTCGCTAAGGTCAATCCAAATCATTGAGACGTCACCCGATATATGGCACACCACCTCGGTCAACCAGTCATGGAACTACTACAACCGTGCAGTGATGTTTCTCAACACAGATGAAATCTACAACATGGACTCTGTGCTCTACTATTGTGACAAGGCTCTGAATGTCAATCATCACGGGAAGACCGATCCCGTGCAGGAAGTCAGGATTTCGGTTGCGTCACTGATTGCAGAGGGCTGGATGAAGCAGGGCAACTATACCAAGGCGAAAGAGATACTTCTCTCCACCCTAAAGGAACTTGATGAAGCAAAAGTAATCAACAATCTCATCATCGACAAAGCCGAGCTGTACAAAAACCTGATTTCAATCGCGCGGGAGAGCGGCAACTACAAGGATGCCTATGAATATGCCGAGGCACTCTCAAAAGTTGAGAAAGAGCGCTATTCCGAGGAGCGTACCAAGGCAATCAAGGAACTGGAAATCAAATATGAAACTCAGGAGACACGTCTTGCTCTCGCCGAGAGCGAGGCGAGCCGCGCCTCGACACTCATGTGGCTCTTCGCGGCTGTGGGACTCCTGTTGCTCGCTGTCGTGATATTTGTCATCTATGCCACGCGCCAGAAGCGTCGGCGCCTGCAACGCGAAATGGAGTTTGCCAACCTCCGCGCCGACATCGGGCGTCAGCTTACACGCCAATATGTCGAAGGGCTCGAAAACGAGCGTGAGCGAATGGCGCGCGAGCTTCACGACGGTGTGTGCAACGACCTTCTTGCAATACGCATGAACATCAATTCCGGCAAACCGATTGAAAATACCGCCGCACTGATTGACAACTGCCGCGAGGCGGTGCGCCGCATCTCCCACGAGCTGATGCCGCCGGAGTTTGCCTACGCCACCCTTGACGAGGTAGTGCGCTTCTACATTGCAAAGCAGGCAGAAGCCAACGAGGGTAAAATCACGTTTGTCTACGATTCATCGGCAGAGGGCAATGCCTGGGATGCTGTCCCCGATGCCGTCTGTCTGGAAGTTTACCGCATCGTCCAGGAGGCGGTAGGTAACGCCGTGAAACATTCGGGCGCGAACGACATCTCCGTCGCGCTTCATCTTACGGCACAATCGCTCGATGCCGTAATAAGCGACAACGGCACATACAAATCAGCGGGAAAGAAAGGTCTCGGTCTCGAATCGATACGCCGCCGTGCCAACTCCATCAACGGCACCGTCACAGTCGACACCAACGACACCGGCACCAAAGTCACCCTCCGCTGCCCCTCTGACATCTGACAACTGACAACTCCTTTCCCCGCACCACGGAGGGTGTTGCAAAACCGCCAAGATGTAGGGACGTGCCTTTGGCACGTTTGCGTAACGCGTTGATTCCCAGCTTACATAGCAAAGCGATGTCCCTACATTGAGGGCAAAACATAGTTTTGCAACATCCTCCCCACGGCTACGCGCTCTATCTCCAAAACTGACAAATCCTTTCCCCGTCAGGGGATAATCCATTTGTAGCCGTCGGTTGAGCGAAGCGATACCGACGGAAAGCGAGCCAATGCGCGGATGTTTCCGTAAGGAATCATCATGGAGCGCGGTTGATGATTCCCTGCGGGAAACATTCAAAAGGGGAGCCAACATTCCGGTGGTATCGCTGCGCTCAACCACCGGCTATTTATGGATGATGCCCTAAGGGCAACGACTCTCTCGCATGCGGGCGCCCTCCCGGGCAATGTCGCTAACTTAAGGTTCAATGGGTATAAATCCCCGCAAGGGGATTCATTTCGTTAACCGCGGGTAATGCCGAAGGCATACCCGTGGCTCAAGGGTCTCTCTCCCTGTATCTCAACCCCGAAGCGGGTTGTATAGTGTGGTAGGGCTTGCGTTCCACGGGTGCCCCATTCGGGGCTACCCGCGGTTAACTTTATCTTGCCCATTCCGGGCAAAATCCTTAAGTTAGTGACATTGCCCTCCCGGACACCCCTACAGCTACCCATGGGTAAACTCAAAATAACTTTGTCGCTTTTGACCTTCTGTCCCTTTGTATCCTTTCTGAAAACTGAAAACTGAAATCTGAAATCTGACAACTCAAAACTGACAACTTTTTAACACTTTCCGCCCTAAAAACTACGGAATTCCGTAATTGACTGATATTCATGAGCGGTGTAACTTTGCATTGATAATATAGTGCAAATAAAATCATCCTTATCATGAAACAGGTATCTATCACCCTGATTGCCCTTGCGATGAGCTTCGGGCAATTCCATGCGAGCGCGCGCACTGATCTTCTTAGAGAGACATTCCAAAATGTGAACGGCGACCCTGAGAATCTTGTGACGCTTGACGAGAGGCAGCTTGACAATCCGACCGGCTGGACCTTTACCGACGCATACGCCGGTCCCGGCTATGTAGTAATCAAAAAAGGCGGGACTGTCACCACTCCCCCTGTTGCCGGGGTGAGCGGTAACGCGGCATTCTATTTCGAAGTACGACCCTGGGAGGACCCGACAGGCAAAAATCCGGTCGACTGGGAGAACATCAAGCCTCATGCACTCTCCATAACAAATGGTGAACTTTCCACCTATGAATTTGACGGAATGACGACAATGGGTTCATACTGCATTTACGACATCACTCCCGAAACACGCATCACCCTCACCGCCTCCTACGACATGACGCTCTCCGGGGTAGGAATCTATTATGGAGATAATGAAAACGGGTCTATGGTGACAAGTGACTTCACAAAATTCTCCCATGAAAGCGGCGACTATTATTCACCCTTTGACCTGGTGCTAACCCCTACCACCGGCTCACTCTGCTATGACGATGGCAAGCACAATATCCTCGTATATACGCTTGACGGCTCCGCCCCTGTGCGCACATCGACGCGCTATGACGGCACTCCGATACACATCGCGGCAACAACCACCGTCAGTACCGCCACCATCTTCGGCGACGGTACTATGTACACCGACACCCAACGCGTCTACAATTTCCCGCAGCCTGAAACACCCGAGATTCCCGCAGCGACCTATGAAGTGACCGTCACCAGACCGGGCAGCCTCAAGTCGCAGCTTCTCGACCTTGACGCCGACGAGATAAACGGTCTTGTGCTTAAAGGAAAAATCAACGGCGAGGACCTGAAATATCTTACCTCATCGGAGGGCAGGACGGCAAAAATCACATATCTCGACCTTGAAGATGTGACATTTGAATATGACGGCTCTGTATATCGCACCGAGGTGTATGTACCCGTAGGCATGGGTACCGTAACCACCTACAATTACTATCTGAGCGAGACAAACTACACTGAACACTGCTCCACAAGTCCAACGTCGCAGGTTTACGATTGTTACAGCAACAACCTTGCCTCGGCATTCACCGCCGAATCCAATGTGAAGCGCGTAGTGGTGCCGAAAGTGCTGACCTCAATCGGATCCGGCGCTTTCTCCGGCGTCACGATGGCTACGTTGCCGGAAGGCATAGAGGAATTAGGCGCTTTCGCCTTCAGCTCATGCAGCAATGTCAACCTTCCCGTATCGATAAAGAAAATAGGTGCATATGCTTTTGGCGAGAATCTTATCAAGCCGGAAATCGACCTCCCCAATCTGGAATATCTCGACGACGGTGCCTTTAAGGGAGCAAAAATCGTGAAATTCAATTTCAACGATAAGCTAAAACACTTAGGCAAAGAAGCCTTTGCCGGCACAATGATTGAAGAGGCTGTGTTCACCTCTCCGGTCGACACTATCCCCGAATCACTCTTCTCCGGCTGTAAATTCCTTACCAAGGTGGATATCACCGGCGACGTGAAGGTAATCGGCAGTCAAGCATTCTATATGAGCAATAATATCGAAACTTTCTCGATACCGCAGACTGTGGAGTCAGTGGGTGTCGACGCAATCCCCGACTATCTTCTCCCCGCTCCGGAAAACGGCATAGTCTATATAGGCAAAGCCGCTTACAAGCGCACCGAGAACCTGACAGAGTGTGCCATCAAAGAGGGTACCGTATCCATCACCGACGGATTGTTCCGTGGCTCTGACCTTGCAAAAATCACCTTGCCCGCATCGCTTAAGACTATCGGCAACGGTGTGTTTGCATGGACAAAACTGACTTCCACACCCGACATGCCGGGCGTGACACGCATCGAGGATAACGCATTTGAATATTGCTCGGAACTCGGCAGAGTGACGATACCCGAACAGGTGGAATATGTCGGCTACGCTTTCCGTGGCTGTGACGCCCTGTGGAACCTTACCTACAACGCCATTGACGCCGAATGTCCTGTCGGCGTAAGCCCGCGCGACCTTGAAAGAATCGTGATAGGCGACAAGGTGCGCCGTCTGCCGAGAGGCATCTACACCAACAATACCAATGTCACCGAGGTGATTTTGCCCGCAAGCGTCGAGATTCTTGAACCGATGGTATTCGCCGGATGCTCCAACCTTGAATATGTGCGTCTTTCCGACAATATCACGACTATTTCCGAGCTTGCTTTTGAAAGATGCTATGCGCTTTCCGACATTCACTGGCCTGCAAAACTGACTACGGTAGGCAGAAGTGCGTTTGACCACTGTACTTCGCTGACCACCATCTCATTGCCGGAGGGCATGGAGAAGGTTGATTCTTACGCATTCGGGTATTGCAGCAATGTGACCACACTCTATATCGCCTCCACTATAACTGAAATCGTACAGGGTGCCTTCGCCTTTGACAATCGCGACAGGTCGACCGTGATAACCGCTACCGCAACAGAGCCTCAGGATTATGAGTGGGAATGGTATTATATAGGCAATCCCACCGTAAAAGTGCCTGCTGCAAGCATCGAACGATATAAATCCCATCCCAAATGGGCATACTGTGAAAACATCATCCCGATCGAGGAGATTTCTGCTCCCGTTGAGACCTCCTCGACCTCTTTTGACTCCGGCATCGACGAGGACACCGACCTCACTGACACTGTGATTGGCGACGTATATGTCACCGTGGGTGAAGAAGACGGCTATGACCCAACCGACGGAAGCATCACACTCAACTCGACAATGGATGAGGAATATATCGATGCAATCGGCGACATGGCACCCGGACAATCTGACCTTGCCAACCGTTTCAACGGTCTCGTGGTCATGGTCAACGCCGGTACCGGCACCATCACAATCAACTGCCTTACTCTCGGCGAAAACCGGCTCAGCGTCAAGATAGGAACAGCCGAACCGGAAGTATATACGCGCGACTCGAAGGGTGACATAACCGTTGACTACAGCGTTACCGAACCTACCTATGTCTACATCTACGGCACTTCAGCCTCAGCCACTCCCGCACGTGTCCGCGCAAAGGCACCCGCGCAGTCAGGCAACTGCATCAAAATTTACTCGGTCGGCGTCGACCCGACAACCGTAGGCATTGACGGAGTAGGCGAAGACAAGGTGAATGAGAGCGAGATTATCGGTATCTATAACCTTAATGGTGCGAAGGTAAGCAATCCTGCAACCCCCGGCATCTACATCGTAAGACGCGCCGACGGCACCACCGCCAAGATCGCCATCAAATAACCCGCCTCCAAAATCTGACCCCCAGGCGCTGTGCCAAAATTGGCACAGCGCCTTTTTATTATCACACCCACAACTCCGCCCTGACAGCTGAATTGCACGCCATTGTAGGGGCGAGTGGAAGCTAAATGTCACTAACTTAAGCAGAAGAGCCATAAATCCCCGAAAGGGGGATTCATCTCGTTATCCGCGGGTAATGCCGGAGGCATACCCGTGGCTCAAGCTCCTCTCTCCTTGGTTCAACCCCGGAGTGGGTTGCATAAACGCTTTATTAGCATATATTTATGCAACCCGTTTCAGGGTTGCATTGTTGTGGGGGTATCGCTTTCCACGGGTGCCCACTTCGGGGCTACCCGCGGCTAACTCCATCTTGCCCATTCCGGGCAAAATCCTTAAGTTAGTGACATTGAGTGGAAGCTCGCCCGCCACCGACAACTCCTTTCCCCGGCAGAAGATAATCCATCCATGCATCGCGGGTGCCCTCCCGGTCACCCCTACTGCTACGCTATATTCACAGGATGTAAGGCGGTGGATAAAGTCCAAATAACTTTGTCGCTCCTGACCTTCTGTCCATCTGTATCATCTGAAAACTGAAATCTGACAACTAAAAAAGAGGTGATGACCGCCATAGCCTTTGGCGTCATCACCTCAAATATTGTATTAGGTCTTGAACCGTGATTGCGGCGATTTCAGCCGCTGGCGTATGGAATTAAGATTCCTATCATCAGTTCTTTGTTTCTTTGCCTATAAAACGAAATGGCACCCGTTATTGTTTATCTGACAATAGTTAAAACATGATTTATGCGACCGATATCCCATAAAATCCACCTCTTCCTGTCAATCCCGTTCGGGTTGCTCGTGACATTAATATGTGCCACAGGGGCAATGCTTGCGCTGCAGGATGATATCATCAGATTTCTGAATCTCGACTACTATTATGTAGAACATAAGGGCACGAAGCCGCATGACCTGGATGTAATAGTAAAAAAGGTGATGGATACTGTTCCCGATTCAATAAGGATAGCCGGAGTGGAAATAAGCGCCGACCCACGCTGTTCCTACAGAGTGAAACTCTCGGATGCCGATAAGTCGACGGTGTTTGTCGACCAATACACGACCCAGATACTCGGTACACGTGGTGAAACCAGATTTTTCGCCAAGGTAAAACAGTTGCACCGCACACTTCTCGACTCACGCCCTACAGAAGGCACATTGTTTCACGGCAAATATATCACCGGAATAACAGCGATTGCATTTATTGCAATAATTATCACCGGGCTGGTGATGTGGCTTCCTGCAAGGCACCAAAGCATACGCAAGACTCTTTGTCACCCCATGCGTTCGGGATGGAGAAGAGTCAACAAAGTATTGCATGGAACCACAGGCACATTTGCAAGCATTTTTTTACTAATAATGGCTTTGACCGGACTAACGTGGTCATTTCAATGGTACAGGATAGCGTTTTACAATCTTTTCGGTGCTACCGCCTCCGTGCAAAATCATCCCGCACATATCGATGTGCTGCCCGACGACCCACGGCTGAGCGAGGAAATATTGCACGGGTGGAAACACGCGTTCAAGCATCTTGAAGCAGCTGAAAACGGATATGACGTTGTGGCATTATCGCCTCACGAGGCTTTTGGATATTATCTCTCCAACGGCAATACGAAGGCGCGTGACTATTATCTGTTTGACAACAACGGCGAGATAAAAAACACCAAGTATTACCGCGATGCAAAACCCGATACAAAACTACGGGGCTGGATTTACTCGGTTCATACAGGCTCATTCGGGGGAATCGTCACGCGCATAATTTGGGCGCTCGCGGCATTTACCGGCGCACTGCTGCCGATAGGCGGCTATATTATATGGTGGAGACGCATCACTCGGCGACGCGGCGCGCACCGATGTAACGACGGCTGTAATAAGGCTCGGATGAGTGACTCTCGGTGATGCCGGAGCTACATGCCGAGTGGATGAAATGAAACGACTTGCCATCGTCGCCCACGCGGGTGACGATACCTACATGACCGACACGGCTTGTGCCTCCGCGGCTGCCGCCGAAAAACACCAGGTCGCCGGGCTGAAGGCGGTCACGCTCTATTGACACGCCCTGACGGTACTGGTCGCGCGACGACGCGCCAAGTGTCATGCCGAACTGGCGGAATACATAGCCGGTAAAGCCTGAACAGTCAAAACCCTTCGGGGTCTTTCCGCCACGGCGGTAACGAAGCCCCGTGAAAGTGCGCGCATAGTCGAGAAGGTCGGCGACAAATTCGGGTGTCTCGTCGGCTTGTGCCGACTTCAGGCGGAACTCCGTGGAAAGTTCCGGAGTCCAGCTGTTGACCGATGCAAGGTCAAGCGAGGATATATTTGGTGTTGACTCAAGTGGTGAAACTGCATTAAGAGGCATAGCAAAAGCACTCAGCATAATCACCCCCGTCAACAGGCGGGTAATCAAATTCTTCATTAATATGATGTAGTATCTTTATGGTTAAGGTTATAGAAATCTACCATTACAAAGATACCGAATAATCATATCATTTCATAATCCGATGCCCCGGATTTCAATAAATTTCACATTTATTTTAATGTTTTTCGCTTCTTAAGTTCTTCAGTCGACTCCCAACGGTATAATTTGTCGCTCGGGCGTATCTTCTTGTCGACCTTTATCGAGAACCTGTCACCTTTCACGGCGCGCTTCACCGGCTTCAGGTCAACGCGTATCTCATCGACCGTCATGATTATCGCACCCGTGGTGGGACCCGTAATCACTATCTCGTCGCCGACATTCAATTCCCCGCTCTCCATAAGAAATTCAGCAACACCGATATTGCTGAAATATCTCACTCCTTTTGCCGCATATACCTTCGTGCGGGTTGCCGAAGATCCATATTTTGAGGTCCACTCGCCGAGACGCTGACCCAGATAATAGCCGTTCCAGAAGCCACGGTTAAAAATACTATTGAGACGGTCATCCCATCCCGCAATCAGTTCCTCGGAATAAGTACCGTCAATCACGGCGTTGATAGCCTCATTGTAACACTCTACGGCAATCTTCACGTACTCCGGACCACGCGCCCTGCCCTCAATTTTGAATACCCTTACCCCGGCATCAATCATCTTATTAAGGAAATGAATGGTCTTGAGGTCTTTCGGCGACATGATGTACTGGTTTTCCACATCAAGTTCCTCACCGGTCTCGCGGTCACGCACCGTGTAACTGCGGCGACATATCTGGGTGCAGGCACCGCGGTTGGCGCTTGAATTCAGTTCGTGAAGGCTCAGATAGCATTTACCCGACACCGCCATGCATAGTGCCCCGTGGCAAAACATCTCTATCTTCACCGGCTCTCCATGAGGACCGGTTATTCCCTGTTCCATAATCTGACGGTGGATTTCCCCCACGCGGTCGAGGTCAACTTCGCGCGCAAGGACAACCACATCGGCATACTGCGAGTAAAATTTCACCGCCTCGATATTGGTCACGTTGACCTGGGTCGATATATGCACCTCCACACCGACAGAACGCGCATACAGGATGGCGGCGACATCGCTCGCTATAATGGCGGTGATACCGGCTTCGCGGGCGGCGTCGATTATCGCATGACATTTCTCTATGTCATCGTCATATATCACGGTGTTGACCGTCAGATAGGTCTTCACTCCATGCTCGTTACAGGTAGCGGCTATGGCGCGGAGGTCGTCAAGAGTGAAATTATTGGATGAACGTGACCTCATGTTAAGTCCCTCGACACCGAAATATACGGCATCAGTGCCCGCTTCAATCGCCGCGTGAAGCGATTCATAGCTCCCCACCGGAGCCATTATCTCGAAATCAGATCTTTTCATGACGGCAAAGTTACAAAATAATCCCGATGCATCCACAAAGCCAGTGGAGTGCACCGGGATTTATAACGCGAAAATGAGAGGGATTTAGAATATCATCTTCTCAATCATATACACGCCCACACCGGCGAGATATCCGAGAAGCGCAAGCCATGTGAAATTTTTGAGATACCATCCGAAGCTGATTTTCTCGATACCCATGGCAATGACTCCGGCAGCTGAGCCGATTATAAGCATACTGCCGCCTACACCGGCACAGTAGGAAAGAAGTTCCCAGAATGTTCCGTCAATCACAAAATTGGCGGCATAGCCTACCGAAGCGGGGTCGGCAACGGGATACATGCCCATTACACCGGCAACAAGAGGCACATTGTCGACAATCGACGAGAGCACACCGAGAAGCACGTTGATGATATAGACATTATGGATTTTCTCGTCGAGCACACCCGCCATCCATGAAAGTATACCGGTCGACTGAAGCACTGCGACCGCCATCAGGATACCGAGGAAAAACAGGATAGACGGCATGTCGACACGTGATATAACTTTCGGTATGCGGTGTTCTTCAGCCTTTTCAAGCATCTTGGAATTATAGAATACCTCGGTGAACACCCACAGGAATCCGAGCACGAAAAGTATGCCGATAAACGGCGGCAGATGTGTTATCGACTTGAACACCGGCACAAAGATAAGTCCGCCCACGCCGAGATAGAATATCGTGCGCTGTTCCCTCGGGGTAATGTTGGCATTGCCCGCGGCTGTCGCCCCTATCGGCTCCAGCTGCCCCTTGAGGCGGCTCGACACGATGGCAAGCGGTAGTATCATCGATACAAGACTCGGTATAAGTATATATTTTATAAGCGCGATTGAAGTCACATTGCCCTTTACCCAGAGCATGATGGTGGTTACGTCACCGATCGGCGACCACGCGCCGCCGCTGTTTGCCGCTATCACAATCGAGGCTGCGAAAAGCCAGCGTTCCTTGGGGTCGGTCACCAGTTTGCGCAGTAGCATAAGCATCACGATAGTGGTGGTAAGGTTATCAAGGATAGCCGACATGAAGAATGTGCAGAAACCGATTATCCACAACAGTTTACGTTTCTCTCTGGTAGTTATCCTGTCGGTGATTATACGGAATCCTCCGTGCACATCTATAAGCTCGACGATTGTCATCGCGCCGATAAGGAAAAGAAGTGTCTGGCAAATATCGCCGAGATGCTCGATAATATCGACATTGAGCACATACTCGAGCGCCTGATGACCGACACTCTCATTGGCGAGAGAAGGATGTTCGGCGACAAACCGCTGGAAATGTTCGCCCGATGCCACAGGCACAATCGATTCGGCTCCAATCGCATAGATAATCCATAGAATCATGCCCAGCAGAAGTGCCGAGGCGGTCTTGTCTATCTTCAGCGGATGTTCAAGCGCAATGGCTATGTATCCGACAACAAAGATAATTAGCAAAGTTGTAATCATTGCAGGATAGTGATTTGATGGTAAGTAAATAAGGTAATTAATTTTTCGCGGTGCAAAGTTAAGCAGAATTCCCCGAACCGCGCACACCTATTTATAAAAAATTATCATTTATGTATAACAGTAGCCTTCAATTTTTGATAATCGGGGGAAATGTGTTAAATTTGGGAAGAAATCTTAGACCTGCTCACATGAGGACATCATTATCACTTCTCGTTATCGCTATCTGCGCGCTCGTAGCAACGGGTGCCGAACAGTTTGTAACCTTTCAGCCTGCCGGTGACAGCCCCTTTGCCGTTGTCGAAAACGCAAAGCCGGTCGCAATCTATGTAGACCCGGCTGCTGATGAAGCCGTAAAGATTGCCGCCCGGTCACTCGCCGCCGATTTCGCGAGGGTTACAGGCACAGAGGCAATTCTCGCCGATACGCCACAGAATGTGGGTATAATTACAGGCACGATAGGCAATCCCCTCATCGACCGCCTCATAAAAGAGAAGCGCATCGACGGCAAAGAGCTTAAAGGAAAGCGCGAAAAATACCTACTTCAGGTAATCGACAACCCCGCCGAAGGCATTGACCGCGCACTTGTCATTGCCGGAAGCGACCGTCGCGGTACTGTCTACGGCATCTACGAGCTGTCGCGGCAAATGGGTGTGTCGCCGTGGTACTGGTGGGCTGATGCGCCGGTCACTCACCGTGACAATGTGTATGTGGCTCCCGGAGTATTCACCGACGGCGAACCTGCCGTGAAATATCGCGGCATATTCCTCAACGACGAGGCGCCATGCCTCACAAGCTGGGTGAAAAATCATTACGGCACGTCGTATGGCGACCACCGTTTCTACGCCGATGTGTTCGAACTGCTTCTGCGCCTGAAAGCCAACTTCATGTGGCCCGCGATGTGGGGATGGGCATTTTACGCCGATGACCCCGAAAACTCGGCGACAGCCGACCGCATGGGTATAATAATGGGTACGTCACACCACGAGCCGATGGGGCGCAACCATCAGGAATATGCGCGTCACCGTGACCAATACGGTGCATGGAACTATAACACCAACAGCAAAAATCTCGACCGTTTCTTTGCCGACGGCATCCGCCGCCTTAAAGACACGGAAGATATCGTGACCATCGGTATGCGCGGCGACGGCGACGAGGCTATGGGCGATGCCACCGACATCAAGCTGATGGAGCGCATCGTGGCAAACCAGCGCAAGATAATCGCCCGCGAGACCGGAAAAAATGCAAAGGAACGTCCGCAGGTATGGGCTCTCTACAAGGAGGTGCTCGACTATTACGACGGCGGTATGCGTGTGCCCGACGACGTGATAATGCTCTTATGCGATGACAACTGGGGCAATGTACGCCGCCTTCCTGATGCCAAGGAACGCCAGCATCCCGGTGGATGGGGAATGTATTACCATGTCGATTACGTCGGTGCGCCCCGAAACTCGAAATGGATCAACGTGACTCCGGTTCAGAACATGTGGGAACAGCTGAAACTCACTTACGACTACGGTGTCGACCGTCTATGGATACTTAACGTGGGCGACCTCAAGCCTATGGAATATCCCATCACTCTTTTCCTCGACATGGCGTGGAATCCCGACTCGATTACCGTGAATAACCTCAAGGACCATACACGCGACTTCTGCCGCGCCCAGTTTGGTGACCGACATGCCGACGAGGCTGCGCGCATCATCAATCTATACAGCAAATACAACGGGCGCGTCACACCGGAAATGCTCGATGCATCGACCTACAACATCGCTACCGGAGAATGGAAACAGGTAGCCGATGACTATGCCCGTCTCGAAGCCGAGGCACTGCGTCTGTACCTTGACATGGAGCCTGAATACCGCGACGCCTACCGCCAGCTCGTACTGTTCCCGGTACAGGCTATGTCAAATCTTTACGAAATGTACTATTCACAGGCGATGAATCGCTACCTTTACGCGCAAGGTGACCCGGAAGCCGACCGCTATGCCGACAACGTAGAACGCTGTTTCACACGTGACGCGGAACTTTGCCGCCAATACAACGAGGATATCGCCGGTGGCAAATGGCGCGGCATTATGACCCAGAAACATATAGGATACACGTCGTGGAACGACAATTTCCCCGCCGACATCCTCCCCGAAGTGAAGCGCATCGGCGATGACTCCCCGAAAGGCGGCTACACCTTTGCCGCCGGAGACAAAGGCTATATTGCCATCGAGGCTGAACACTTCAACCGCGCCACTGATGCCCCGGCGACATCGTGGACAGTAATCCCCGATATGGGCAGGACTCTAAGCGGCATAGCAGCCATGCCTTACACCACCGACCCCGCAGGCGCATCGCTCTCCTACCGCATGACGCTCCCCGACTCGGTATCCACCGTAAATGTGACCGTGGTAGTCAAGTCGACCCTCGCCTTCAAGAATCGCGAAGGACACCGCTATACCGTAGGTTTCGATGGCACCGAACCTGCTACCATCAATTTCAACGCCAACCTCAACGAAGCCCCCGAAAATATCTATGATGTGTTTTATCCCACAGTGGCGCGCCGTGTTGTTGAAAGCAAAGTACCTCTTGATGTGACGCGTGATGCCGACGGCTATTCCGTACTCACTCTCGCGCCGCTCGATCCCGGGGTGGTGTTTGAAAAGATAGTTGTGGATTTCGGAGGATATGAGCCGTCGTATCTCCACGGCACCGAATCGCCAAAATCACGCTAAGAGCCGTTAACATTATTGTCGAACCGGCTCTTAACCTGCTCCGCAAAGCCCTATTCTTGATTTTTTTGAGTAACTTTGCGGCGATATGTTGTTGACACAGCCTGACCACAGTCATCGCCGCATAGTTTCGGTGGGAATGTTTGACGGAGTCCATGAAGGGCACCGCGCATTGCTTCGCGACCTGCTCGACAAGGCAGCCGAACTTCATCTGCGTCCGGCAGCAGTGACATTCCGCTGCCATCCGCGCCATCTTGTGAAGCCGGGCAACCGCGTGGCTATGCTCATGTCGCTTGACGAGCGTATCGACAAGCTGCACCGGTGTGGCATCGAGGATGTGATTCTGCTTGATTTCGATGAGAAGACCCGTATGATGTCGGCTCGCGATTTCATGGTGATGCTTCACGACTCCTACGATGTCGAGGCAATAGTGATGGGATTCAACAACCGTTTCGGGCATGACCGTCCTGAAGGCATCGAGGCATACCGGGAGATTGGCGCGCCTCTCGGCATACGCGTATTTGCCGCCAAGGAATATCGTTGTGACCCGTCGCTTGCCGTCAGTTCATCGGCAGTAAGGCATCTTCTGGCATCATGTGAAGTAAAAAAAGCGACGCGCCTGCTCGGACATCCCTACCGTCTTGCAGGCAGAGTGGTACACGGTAAGGAGCTTGGACGCACCATTGGTTTTCCCACCGCCAACATAGAGCCTCTTGACAGTGACAGCGTAATACCCGGCAACGGAGTCTACGCCGTGGAAGTGCATCTCCCCGGCAGAATCACTCGCCCCGGAATGTTAAACATAGGTCATCGTCCCACGGTGGACTCCCCGTATGCACCTCCGTCAATCGAGGTCAACATATTTGATTACGACGCCGATTTATACGGCAAGCCCGTGGCGGTAGACTTTATAGCCTTTATGCGCCACGAGCAAGCGTTTGAATCAATCGGCGAGCTTACACGACAGCTTGCCGCCGAC
>ENA-UESU01000166-UESU01000166.1-human-gut-metagenome-genome-assembly--contig:-NODE-166-length-55052-cov-15.348322_pt1 | contig 55052 bp, 49 predicted proteins | sample MGYA00243007_ERZ508008 | MGnify/ENA primary metagenome ERZ508008 (study PRJEB26167, sample SAMN06115399) | human gut metagenome | host: Homo sapiens | place: China:Henan | collected 2016-06-23...
AATAGTGTTTTCTGTTTCATATCATTATTATATCACTTTTTTCTTCTTTTTCATAGGGGTTTTTAGAGGTTACCATAGAGTACTGCACTCATATCTTTTCCTCTAATTTTTTTACGATAGATATTAAGGTTAACATTCCAGGAAAAATTAACAAGACAAGAGGAATCCCCAGAAACTGATTATCAAGCACAATCATTAGTCCATTGTAAGGGACGAACATTGCAATCATTGTTAATAACACAATCGTATAGATAATGAAATTCATATCCAGGTTTGGCTTTAGCTGCAGCGCTTGAATCGCCAAGTTAATTCTTTCGTCTGGAGCAAATGTTCCGTGTTTTAGTTCCTGCCTTGCCTCATACATCTTTATGCGCCTTAGGATGAAAAAAGTTGGCTGCGTATACATGATACATAATACCACAAAGGAGTAGAATTGTAAACCCCCGCCGAGCAGAATCAGTCCTGCTATTGCCGCGCCGCCGATAGTCAGTGAGATTGAATAATGAAGAAAAAAGATACGTGTGAGCCTAAGCTCACGCAGTTTTTTGAAACAGTATATCATTTCGCCCTCCAAATAAACAGGTGCCTCACCGTGAGGCAGTGCCTGAATTGTACCATACAAATGTGAGGTGCCTCACTGTGAGGCACCTCACATTTCAGCAGTATTCTCTTTATCCTGCTTTTTAAGGATAAGCTCTCGTATTTGCTCTTTGCTGAGGTCGCCATGACCGAATACCGCCGAAGAGCATTCCGATATTGCTGCGCGGCTGCTTTCCAGATTTTCTGACAGCAAACGTCCGACAGAACCAACAAGTTTTACAACGCAGCCATGCTCCCATGAAGTACGATTATCAAGATAATTTTGTGCATATTCGTTTCCGGAGTTAGCAGCTCTCGTCAGATATTCAGTGCCTGCTGCCGTATCTCTTTCAGTTCCCATACCATTGCACAGCATTTTGCCAACTACAAATTCTGAAAGATGATTACCCTCATCAGCAGCCTTTTTCAGCCACTTGAATGCTTCCGGGTAATTTACAGCTGTCCCATAGCCATCGTAGAACATTCTGCCTATCCGATAGTGAACATATGCTTTTTGCCTGGTTCGCGGTTCAATCTGCAAGAATCCGTCCAGGACTTCACGATAGGATTCATGAGCATTGCCCGGACACACATTTCTGCGGTAAAGATCTGCAACCTCATACTTGGCAAGAATGTTTCCTTTCTCGACTTCTTTGGAGAACAGCTCCAATGCTCTGAAATAATCCTTATCTCTTGCTGCGTTTCTGGCTTCCCTTATTGCATATGAGCTGATGTACAGGTTTTGCGTCACTGGTGCCTCACCGTGAGGCACCTCGTCATTGATAAAAGTTGGTGTATCATCATGAGGCAGATCATCATTGAAGAATGTAGGTGCATCATCATGAGGCACCTCTGTATCATGAGGAATCAGTAATGGATTAGCAGCCGGAGTGTTCCAGTGACCTGCTTTTTGTTCTTTCAGTATCAGCTTCAAAATCGCATTACCGATGGAACTTTCTAATTCATCGTTGAGCTTTCCCATGAATGTAGCTAATTGCAGCTTTCCATAATTGGTTTCATCACTGTGGAGCATTTCGTTATAAAGCCGGCGCAGATTGCAAATTTCATCATAGGCAGATTGGAATTGTGAATTGTTATCTATGATGAAATGAGATAATTTATTGATCTCTTCCTTTACATTTGAAGGCATATATTTATAAGCAGTACGACCACTCTTTGGGATGATATCATGGATTTTTTCTATTCCCGATATGATTATTCTGGAATAATCATCAGACGGAATATCTGCAATGACATTTGAAGTTCGTTCGTCAATCTCGTTACGCAATTTCTTTAGCAGCCTATCCTCGCTATTATGCAGCTTAACGAACTGATCATGATAAGTGCTTTTAATTGCAGCAATCCGTATGTTGTCGCAAATGATAGGATCCACTTTATTTATAAGCACTTGTTGCTCTTTATCCCACCAAATAATATGTACATGAGGCTGTCCTTCCTTTAGGTGTACGGCAGCCAGATATTCCATATTTTCTATTTTCATATTCATCTGCGATGCAATATCGCTGATGTGATATTTTACCCAGTCTTTCCAGTCGTCCAGAGTATTCAAACCTGCTTCCGAAGCACTATCAGGAGTAAAGGAGAATACGCTATGGAAAACATTACGGTGAGGAGTAGACATTTTACGAACGTATTTCTGCATTTCAGATGTACTGTACCTGTCAGAAAATTTACCGTTAATATACCCGAATAGTCCATTGTTATAATAAGTCATTACAGCATGTTCACGTTCGCCCATATACTTAACAAGATTAGTTTCATGAGATGATTTGAGAACGTGCTCTCGTTCGCCAATATATTTAACATAATGCGAGTTGCGTGACGCAGAGAACTTGCGCCCATTATCACCAACGTGCTGCTGTTTGTAAATAATCTTTGGCATGGTATCATCTCACTTCCTTTAGGTGCCTCACCGTGATGCACCCAGAATATATCGGCAATAATGTTACGTCAGAAGCGTATTGAATATTTCAGACGAAAGATTACCGACAAATTCAAAAAGCGTAGGATAAAAGAATAATAATAAACAGATAAGTGAACAATATAAAATAATTTTACTTATAGAAATAAAAGCATCCATTGAAATCTGAGGCGCGAACTCATGTTTTTTCATAGACTTCTTTTTCTTTTTGGCGGCTTTCAGAAACGCGCCCATGAATCTTTCCTGCGTATCAGCATCTGCGTTTTCAATTCCGTCAAGCAGTTCTGCCATACAGGTATTAAGGTCAACCTTTTTTACTTTAACTGGAGCATTCTCAGCATGAATGACAGACACCTTAATATCAGTGCCACACTCTGGCGCAGCAGGTTCGTAAGCTATGTGTTCGGGAGTGTAGCTAGGCAGCTTTTCAGACGCTGTGGTAAGTACGCTGCGCTGAATGCTTTCTTCTTCGTCCATCAGATGGGTAGGAGTGTATTCACGTCCTTGAAACGGTTTTGTAAGATTAACAGCCATATAGATTTGTTCCTTTCAGCATTATTAGGTGCCTCACCGTGATGCACCTGTTCATTTTATTTATCGCTCGGGGTATCCAAATCAGCATTGAGCCATTCATGAGCTTCCGCAAGATACTCGGCGTCAGACTTGGGTTTAGTTCGAGTTATGCGGCAGGACTGTCGGAGTGCGTTGGCGAGTATTTCTTCCGGAGTAGCCTGGTCAATGTAGTTCTCGGCGAGTACTGCCACATTGCATTGTAACGCTGCGGACGATACTCTGGTGGCAACTGCCTGCATTTTTATCAGTCGTTCCATATACTGCTTCATCGTGACAGCCAGGGTATTTTCGATTTCCTCGCGAATAAAACGTCGGATGGTATCTTGTTCCTCTGTAAACATCGTAAGTGACAACCCCCTTTCAAGCAAATAACGAATAGCTTCAGCTACAGTTATATTTTTACTCGAAGCAAAAATTTGTAGTTCTTCAAGCATTCCAGGAGTTAAGCAGATTGAACGTTTGATATTTTGTGTCATGTAATGCCTCCAAATTAATTGATATTTTTGAAACAATGCTGTATAATGTGGGAAAGGGGGAGAATGGAATGAAATTAAAAGACCTATTGCGTGAAATACTTTTTAACAATGAATTTGATCAAATGAACATAAAATTGATTCAATTAAGCAGACAAATTCATTTGTTTGAGAAATCTCAGCATAATACTGAACAAATGCTTACATATATTATGGGAGATTACCATAATCAAATTGTTTACTATGCAAGTAATAAATGTGATGAGAAAATATATGTTGTCAAACGCTCCTTTCAATATAATAGTGAAACTTTTGACTTGCACCTATACTGTGTTAACTATTCATCTTGCCTTAATATGCTACCAGTTGTTCACTGCTCATACTATAATCATTATTCATTGGATGGAAACAACCCATACATAAGAATTGATGATATACTTATGAAAGAACATATTAATAAAGGTAATGGAACAATTGCAATTAATGGATTAATAACAGTAGCCCAACATATGAATGCTAAACGTATTTGTGGTTCCTTGTCGACCGTTGATAAAGAAAGATTTGATATGCTAGAACATTTTTATAAGAAATGCGGCTTTAAAGTCACCTTTAACGAAAATAGAACATCAGGTCATATAGAGCTATTCCTTTAGATTAGGGTAATATCGTGTATATGCCGACAAATGAATCAAAAGTAAACGTCGTACAGAACGAGCATGAGGAAAAGATAGAATATCATCTTCCAACAGCTCAATTAGCTGATTGAATTCAGTTATAGTTTTGATTCTCTTAAAAGCTTGCAAATAGATACATGAGCTGAATGTGCGAATCCTAGGAGGAATATCCTTGATTTTAACATTCAAAGAATTAAAGTAAAGTTCTTCGTATTTTTGACACAATGCATACATTTGAGCTTTCTGAAGTTCCTTAAATAAAAGCATTCTTATTATTCCTTTCATGTCGTATAATACAGAATTTAGGAGGTGATTTTTAGAACCCTTCAAAAACATGGGAGAACCCCGTGCAACGCCTTTGGCGTTGCGATGTTAAGTAGAAGCGGGAACGCTTCTATTCCTGCCGCACGGAGTGCGGACGCCGCCTGCGGCGGCGCGATTACCGAAAAAAGAATTTTTTCGGCGCTGCCTCACCGTGAGGCACTCATTCTGCTGGATTATGGTGCATCACGGTGAGGCACCTGCATACTACATTTCCGGTTCGTATTCATCATCAGCGTCTTCATTGCTGCTTTCCTCGGCGATATCTTCACGGGCTTCATTTGCCCATTCAGGTATGTGTTCCTCACGCATTGCACCGAGGAAACAATCATTGGTGAGGGAAGCTTCTTCACGTTCGTAAAGGAATATTCCATTTATCTCGCTTCCGTAATCCTCGGGGTTGCAGCCAGGTCCCTCCTGCGCAAGGAAAAGCTGATTCTCCGGAATAACGTCACGGGAGTTGATGTGTTCGGGGCGAACAATCATTATTCTTCCGGTAAAGTCGGAAACATTGCCCTTGTCAACATAGATATCGCCATACAGATATTTATCTGTAATTTCTTTGATTTCATCTTCGTGATCATCTATGTATCCTTGCATATCTTCGTTATAGTCGTACCCGAAATCATCTCGATACTTTTCAGCCATATCTGTGATTATGCTTTCCATGCCTGACCAATCCGGAAGAACGCCGCGTTCGCTAAGCAGTTCTTTAAAGCGTCCCTCAACATTCTGCTGCTCGACCATGTTCCATACGCCGTTGCGTTCCTCGTCGGTCAATTCAAATTGCATATTCTGACCGTTGACGGTTCGGATGATCGAGCCTATTTTCGGCGCAGGCTCTTCAAAGCGGGTGTGCTGATTTACGTCAGAGAGTGCACGGGAATACAGATCGTGGTATGCGGAAAGAAGATTGCTTTGTGAATCGTTTGATGTGAAATAGTGCCCCTGTATCGTTGATAGACCGCTGTCATGATTGCCGTTGTACCATGTAGCATAATAGCTCGGCATATTCTTGTTCTGACCGAGGAGGAATTCAGCGTAAGGGGTTTTAACCGTCTGAATTATGCGGTAGCCTTCGACCTCACGTTCTTTACTCCTGTTCATTTCCATGAAAGTGAATCTAACCTCTTCCGCTACACTATCAAGAAGAGCAGGGTGAGCATTTTCAAATACTCGGTCAGCAATTTTTCTGAGTTCCTCTGCATTGGGATAATTAACGAGGAATTTTTTTGCCCATTCCTTATTAGCGATATCAACGCGCCCGTCATTTTTAAGGCTATCGACTCTGAGTGCAAGCATAAGCATAGTTCGCTCAAAGCCGTATTTTTCGGTAACTTCTGCGGTGATTGTCTTGACGTCAAGATATTTAGTGGTGAAATTGAAATTTACGGCAATAGAATGACGTATAAATGCCCCACATTTATCACACAACTCCAGGTTCTGAAGATACTGTTCGCGCTCACCATTCTTTTTGGCGTACTCAAGATTGTTCTTGTAAATTTCCATTGTGAATTCCTTTCCATTATAATTGTCATGTCAACAAACTAACAGTTCATCCTATTTCAATTTCACATTCATCATCGTCCGGCTGTTCCTCCTGTGCGGTTTGAACGTGAAACGTTGAAAGATATTCTCCGGTATAGGCGTAGAGTTCATTTTCTCCGGGAAGACAGAGCTGATTGGATTCGATGCAGCGGAAAATATCAGCGTTCTTACCGGTAGTGTTTGCTCTGATAAAATCCGCATATGAAAATTCATCGTTATAGCCCATTTCGGGAATCGAGGATATATCCTGTGCAATGTCACTCAGAGTGTTTCCGGGAGGCAGAATTCCAACCGGCTGAAAATGAAAGCCATGATACGAGAAATACGAATTGCTGTTGCTGCTGACATACTCACGAACATTCATTCCTTCAGGCTCAATCTGCCGGAACTGCTGAAGATCCTCGTTCCAATCCTTGCCGTGAGTCGGGTAACATATATGTACTTTGAGCTGACGATCTTGGAAATCATGCAGGAGCTTTTCCTTAGAAGCTGCTGCGCCATTACGTCCGCCTTCATCGTTGTCAAAAGAAAACCACACCGATGATATTTCGGGGTGGTTCTCCATGTATTTCTTTATGCTTTCATAGCTTCCGCAGCCGTTAGTGCTCAGACGGTGGTCTGCTGTCCAATCCTTACCGAGCAGCTTTGAAAAGGTGGCATGGGATATTGCGTCAATGGGACTTTCAAAGAGCCTCAGGACATTACTCTTTCCGTTCATTGCAAAGGTGTATGCCTTATCTCCTCCGGATACCTCTCCACGAAATTGAACCTGTGTCGTGCCTCTCTGAGCGCAGGAGCGGATGTTTCCTTTTTCATCACGTCCGAAGAAAAGGCAGTTGTGATGCGCGCTGTCCTCAGCAATCATCTTGCGCTGCAACATACCCTTGACGATTTCCGGGTCAATGCCTCTTGTCTTTATAAGGTATGCCATTACCCGACTTGGCTTAACATCATGGGCAGGTACAGTAAATATTTTTTCTTTCGGTAATTCTTTCTTTACATTTGCAGGCGCTTTATGGTCAAGACGAACCTGTTCTGACACTCCGTTCACAACGTTCTTGGCTATGAAGTCAAGCGCCTGCTCTCTGCTGCAGCCCAGCTTATCTATCACAAGGTCGATTGAAAAACCGTGCTTCCCGTCCGAGAACCTATACCAGTTGTTGCCCTCGCGGTAAATGCACAGTCCCTGTTCGTCTTTCATTTTCCAGGCTTTCTGGTCGCTGGCTCTTTCGTTTATTTCCATACCGAGCGCAAGAGCCACATCAATGCATGGGGCATTGGTCAGACGGTAGTAATCGTCCTTTGAGTACTTATATTGTGCCATATGTACATTCACCTTTCTGCTTAGGTGCCTCATCGTGATGCACCTGATCTCAATCGTGGTTGTTGCGGTTTTCTAAGAATGCTGCTTTCATTTCGTCAAGGCTTACATTAAGAACCTGACATATGTCGATGATGATTTCAAAGCGCGGATTCTGGTTATCTCCGTTTTCGATGCCGTGCAGTGAGGAAACCGGATGTCCGGACATCTTTGCAAGTTTGGCTAATGACAAACCCATTTCTTTCCGCTTCTGAGCAATAAATTGTCCGAACATATTGACACCCCTTTCGTTTTGTGGTATAATGTGTTCATTGGAACAGTTTGACATTTCAGGTTCTTGCTCTTGCTTGATAAGTTCACCTATCAGGCGTTTGTAAACACGAAAATTGTCTATCAAAGTATTATTTCCCCTGACTATCCCCAGAAAACATCTGGTTAGTTTGACGACAATTATGATGAACAGAACAACTGATGCAATGGTTGATATTATCTGCTTTATATCAGTAGGTTCAGATTTGGAGTAGGCTTCTATCTGAAAAAGCGCTGACAAAATAAGTAATCCTATCAATGAAGCAGAAACCCAGTACATAAATGCAATGCACAGTAACTTTACCCACTTAAAACGAATAGTACGGGGCAAAGTGTCAAATTCAATCATGCACCAAATAGCAGAATGCAATATGCCTATAATCAGAATGATATGACTCCAAAAGACACCATCCACTGAAATATTAATTCCGGCTGTATTACAAATTGGGAAATTCATTGTTTCACCTCAAAAAATGTTAATATATGGAGGAACTTGTATGACTACTAACTTAACAGAAGCAAATGAAACGTCCATCAATAATGGGAAGAATGCTAAATCGTTTTTTTACAAATTGAATAAGCTTGTAAAAAAATACAAGGAATTTGGAATAACAATATGTGCAATTGTCGGTACATTGGCAACATTTTATTGGAACCTGTTATGTGAAATGTATTACAACGGGTATGCTAAAGGATTGGGAATTGATACCCGCTTTATTGAGAAAGATAGCCAGGGTTTATTTATTTCAATATTGATATATCTGAGCAGCTCTTTATTGCTGTTACCTGCAATAAAAAAGATTGTTGACCAAGTAGATAAGAATATGAACAAACCTGGTAATGCATTTTTATCGTTCTTGGCATCTGTGGGTTTAGCAATTATACCTTTGGCGGGATTTGTGCTAATTATAATACTGACCCAAGGAGTATTTTTAACAGAACTTCTTTTCTTGCCATTTGCCATATTAACACTCTTTCTTGTAGCTGCAATATTGTTTTTAATTGAAGGTGTTTGCTCACTTTTTTTAATATTAGTACAAAAAATTAAAAGCCTATTTAAAAAGATGCAGCATAACAATCAGCAGCAGAATAATGGCGATTCAAATACAGATGTAACTGATAACGAGAGACATTCTCACAACAACAGGTTAAGATTACTCTTTTTAGCGTCCGTTATTGTTGTATTGTTAATTCCCTCTATATATGGGCTTGGTTGGTATGCTGCTTCACATAAAAACAATTTTGAGTTTTTTGTTGACAATTTTACTGATGTAAGCAATGCCACCAATTCTTGCGGTTATAACTTAATACTATCACAGAACTCCGACTCATATTGTCTTTCTAAATACGCTATATTTGAAGCGGAAGGAAAGCAGGTAATCATAATCTATCCAGACTATCAAACTATAGTTCCAAAAAATGATGAGCAGAGCATCAAAATAATAAAAAAACAGTTTGATCTTGCCAGAGTGAAATCTGCATGAAAACATTTAAAACATCATTTACATTTCACATTCCGGCTCTTCTTCCTCGTCCTCTTCGTATTCCGGAACAGAAACATCATACACATCTATATCCGGAAGCGGACGTCCGGCAGAAAGACAGCTGAATTGGAAGAATCCATCATCAAGCTGCTTCCCCTCGGTGATTTCATAGAAGTTACTCTGCAGATAAGCCCTAGCTTCGTCCAGGCTGTTTGCATAAAGCAGAACAGCCATAGGATTGCTGCTGCGGGGACGATATAGTTCATCAGATCTGCTGTGCAGGCAGTGATAAAAAATATCAGCCGGATCATGCTCAGGGTTCCGGCTGAATTTATATAGTTCATCAAGCTGACGATTGTAAAGCGTTATATCATCGAATGCACCGGACTGATACAAAATCGAGACATTACCGGGGAGAGCAAATATTGTTTCCTGGTATTTTTCTTTCGGTACTTCTCTCGGAGAAAGCCCCAGTTCACGCATTTTCTCAGCGCGGTCTAATGTACTCTGCCAGGCTTCTTCTTTGTCGGTACACATGATAGCCAACTCAACGCGGTATCCCTTTTCTTTGAGATCGCCGCAGGTTTTTAAGGGAACATCAGCGCGGCGGCAGGTTCCTTCAATCACAAGGTTATATCCCTCATCGCTGAGTTTTTCGATCATTGCATTTGTAATGTTGTTCGCAAAGGACTGGGTGATGTTTGCAGCGTCTTTCCCGTAAATCTTCTGAATCATCTCATAGTTAGGATGTTCGCGGCGGAACAGATCGCCGTCAATTGAAACAATGTTCCCGATATCAGCTGACAGGTACTCATGTATCGAAGATTTGCCGGATCCTCCCTGACCTCCTAACAAAAAAGCAGTCGGTGATTTGACCGGCTGCTTTCCGTATGTAAGGGCTTCATAAAACCTCATAAAAGCCCTGTTAAAATCTTCAACAGAATATTCAGAATAATCTTTCATAAAACCTCCGAAAAAGAAAAGGACAAATGAATTTCACTTGTCCCTGTACTATTCTTATGAGCAGTGTTATCTGTGCGGCAGCGGTGTAGCGTCCTTTATGATCCTGTCAATTTCTACAAGCCGAACTTCATGCTTGTTCAGCACCTCGCGAGTATCGGAGAGTGAGAAACTCCTCTTTATCTCCTGAGCTTCGTCCTCCAGCTTCTTTATTTCTTCGGGAATTGCCTTATCCGTGTACACATAGTTTCTTGTGACAAAGCTGCTTATATGCGATACAAACTCCTTCAGGACCTCGTGAGTCTGGGTAATCTGATATCGCATAAGAGGCAGGTTATTTCTTGAGGAATCATACGGATTGTCTGTTAACATTGGTTAGCCCTCCTTGTATTAAATGATGTACTATCTATATTTTACTTCGAATAATGCCGTTTGTCAAGGTCAATTCAGAAACAAATTACTGCCTCACAGTGAGGCACCTATGGAGCAGCCATCAAGTAGTTACCTCTCTTGCTGCGTATAAGCGGTTTGATAAATTCAAACCGCAATAATCTTATCACATTTCACATTCGTCTTCGTCAGAATTTTCTGATTCAGCTTCAGACTGGGAATACTGTTCCGGGAGAATCTGACGCATTCTCTCAGCGGCACGTTCAAACATATCAAGCCGCGCCTGCTGTTCGGTACTTATGTCATAATGTCCCCAGTAATAATTGTCGCCGCCTGAGCACTCCCATGTTGCGTAATTGATTCCATAGGAACTTTCGCGGCGTCCCATGACTATTTCTGTCTTATTACTAAGGCGCACTGAATCAATCACGGTAAAGCCACCGTCAACTGTTCTTGGCGTCAAGCTGCTCATCTTTCAAACCTCCATCTCATAATCATTGAAATCAACCATGACAGTACGTTCTTCAAGCTGATCTGCATATTCAATTGCCGTATTGAGGTGAGACATGATGTCGCCGCAGAATTCGTCCGGGAGCCGTTCAGAATCAGCGTCCGACTGCCCGATGATATAATAGCTTATCTCGGCACGGACGGTATCGTCATGGCTGAAGTCCTCGTCAAACTGGCTGAGTATTTCCAGTTCCTCCAGTTCGTCAGCGCTCTCAACATACGCCCCAGTGACGTAATTCTCCGAATCTAACGTGACAACGCTGAAAGTGTAGGAATGATTTTTCAGTCCGAGCTTTTCGATAAGCTCGGTGAGTTCGTTATTGTCCATGCTTACATCTCCATTTCATCAGACTGTTCTTCAGTGTTTTCACGCTTGGATACTTCATGCTCGATCGCATTAAAGATATTGTCGTTGTACGATATTTCTGATTCACTGTGGTCAGTGTATCGCGAGAGAACACCGTTCACGAAATCTATGTCATCAGACAGTCCCTCATAACGTGCGTCCTCATTTGCAAGGTCATTCAACTTCATCTGAATATCCTCGGTCAGAAATGACTCATGAACAATATAGTATGCGCGGCGCATTTCATCAGCTGTCAGTGTGACAGTTACTGTATTATCGCCCTGCTGCCGGCTGACGGACATTCCAAGCGGTTCGTTTATGCCGAATGCTTTATTTATCTCTGCTTCAAAGCGGTTTGCTTCTGCCCGTTTTGTCTGAAGCCGCTGCAAAAGAAAAGCCCTGACATTATCAAAGCCGCGCTGATTGAAGGCAATGTACTGTGACCCGCTGACATTTACAAAACGAATAAACGGATAGCCTCTGGTATTCTTCAGGTAATTTAAATACGCCTCGAAATACTCATCGTTGCTATATATAATAAAACCGCGATCCTTGATTTCAGAATCGCGGTTTCCAAACAGCCCGGACATATCATTATACTCATCATATTCGCAGTCGGAAACAGCCGCCGGAACGCCAGCATCGTGAAATCTCAGAAGGGAGTACGCAGCTCCAAGCGGCATTTGGCTTATCTCATTCAACCTGAACTGCTTTCCTTTTTCGTGCCGGGTTATTCTATCCCTGTCTAAGTCGATATCATATGTTTCCCTGCCACTCTGCTCGTCATGGGCATAATCAGCAGGCTCAAGGCGTTTATTCCCATCAAGATTCATAAGCTCACCATAGGGGTGTTCGCTGGAATATAGAGAGGTAAGGAACGACTTCAAATCAATAGTGCTGTTGGAATAGCAGCGTTCTTCATCGTACTGTTTTATGCGGAATTCAATGCTCATAATCACATCTCCATTTCTTCGCCTTCATCATCGGAACAATCTCCCATAACCGCTTCGTCATGCGGTTTATCGGCGACTTCCAATTCAGCATTTATCTCAGCCTGGCGTTCCAGACCGGCACGGAGCTGTTCCTCATACTGGAACGGCTTTCCGTACTGTTCCTTTGCGTTTGCAAGCTGCTTTTTAGCCTGTTCAAGCTCGGCGGCAAGCCCGTGAATCTGCTCCGGAATGCGCTCATACAGATTGCACAGCCTGGTCACACCGCCAAGCCCGCTCATCGAGTAATCGCAGGTATAATGCCCATTCGCCTTTAGCGACAGTGACACCCGAGCGCCCTTGTGCAGCAGCATGATTTTGAAATCGTTCAGTTTGCCGATTTCCCTCGGCTTATATTCCTGATAATCATCGGACATCATGTATTTTGTCACCAGCGCCGAGAGTTCATCACCTGCCTTGGTGCGCTCAACATAGGTCCTACCGTCAAGCGTCATGCGGAAGTTATCTTCAGTTATCGGCGGCGCTGCGGAAATCAGCTCGATATCCTTTTTCGTCCACTCAATCATTTTTTCTTTTCGGGAAATCAAATCAGGATATCGATTGCTGATATCATATTCAAAAGAGCGCTGCTGCTGATAATAATTCGCCTGCAATAATTTCAGGCGGTTCACCTCGTTGTCCACCGTCATTTTCTCGGCTATCAGGGGATTGCCGGTCGTTGCGGCTTTCATCTCAGCAAACGTCAGCGCGGTGTCGTCAATGTCCTCGCAGGTTCGCGCGGCTGGCTTGCCGGACATTATCTGCGAGATTATCTGCTGCTTCTTTTCGAGAATCTGCCAGCGATAATTGTCAAATGTGCCTTTTGTGGAGTAATACCCGATGTAGACCTCGGAATTTTCGTTGCCCTGCCGTATTCCACGACCGTTGCGCTGTTCGATGTCTGTTGGACTTACTTAACGGAACATAGGGACAACCGATATTTCGACAAACAATAACCCCGCCGCAGATGCAAGCGCATAAGCGGCGGGGTTGCTATATATTCAGTTACCTTTTACCCATGATAGATATGGGATTGAATATCAATACACGCTACTGCTGTAAAATCCGAAAATAATCCAGATACCATTATCCAGAACTAATGCGTTGAGCTATTAGGCTTTTACATTTGTGGCGATTTTGCATATGATTGATTTAATTATCAATTGCACATAGAAATAATTAGTCAGCAACTTTTATTGTACGTATCCATTCTCCATTTGTTTTTTCAAGGATAATTGATACGTCAACCTCTTTGGCTGCTGCACCTACATTTCCAAGCTTTGTTTTTATAATCAATTTTTCTGCTGTTTTTTCAACGAGGTAAACAGGATAGAACTGATATTTTGCATCATGAAGCAGCCTGTCTGAATTAGGCGTGACTTGATATTCAACATCAACAAGCATGTCAAAGTTTATACCGTAATTGCGTGCTATCTCACGCAAACAGTACACGCTACAAAAACCATTTTTAGGCATATTTGGCTGAATATCGGCTTTTTCATACAGACCTACTTTTTTGGTGTTGTCAAACGCATACAACCAGTTTTCAGCTAACGATGTATAATACATATTATTAGGCTCATCGGTGTCAATCCAAAACAACATTCTATCTGCGCTACCTTGTATATCAAAAGCAAACGTCGTATCATTTACCTTGTAAAAGTTGTTGAAATAAAAGACATGATTGTTGACAAGAAAATCCATTTCCGAATCATCAATGATAATCTTCTCAGCAAAACCGGAGTCAGCTTCGTGCCATACACCAAAAAAATACTCCCTAAAGGCATCATATTCATTTAGTATCTGCCAAGAGTCAATATAGACGATAGTATTGTCTTCTTTATCTTTTTGAACATCAATCAACTCAAGCGCATCATCGCCAGTTGTTACAGTGCTTGTGTTTTGAATACTTGATGAACATGCAGAAAAAGCAGATAAAAATGCCAGGAAAGCTAAAAAAATACATATTTTTTTCACAGTATACCCCTACCTTCATCGAAATGTTCCAGACCCAATTTACTTAAATGTTAAATGCGGCAAGCATTTTTCTTATCTGCATTGGTATTCCCCCCTTCACAAGTACTCGAAGTTTTTATCCTTCTATATACTACGTTCCTTTTTAAAGTGAAAAGGGGACATATTTTTACAAAAAAGTTTTAAAATCCATCAATTTCGTTAGAAATAGCCAAATCTCGCAGCTCATTATTATCAAAATTGCCAAATAGTTCAAGTATGTAATCCTCATTATCCCAAATTACCGTTGAACTAACTCCATATGCGTTAATATATTCTATATAAATAGCATTGCAGCTATTAACTTTCGTTTCTTGTAAATCATATCCTTCCGTGTTGATATGTGGATGAAATTTGCTTTTTACAGTTTGCTGGAAAGCCAGTGTTTGATTTTCGCAGTTTTTGTACAAAGAATACACATAGATATCATTTGCCTCATACTCACACAATTCAAATCCTTCCGGCACAACTGAAAGCATATATTGTTCTTCAATTACAGACGGACTGCCTCCGACATCGAAGGCAAAAATCCGTGTATTATCGTTGTAAACCGTACCTCTAAATCCGCTTGAAACGAAAACAATAACGCTACCTGTAACAAAAGCCAGAAGAACAACAATAATTACCGCCAAAATTCTTAAACTTATCTGTCTGCCGGTCACGGTTTTCATTGGTTGATTATTTATTGACATTCTGTTTTCGGCAAAAATGCGGAACGCTTTTTTCATTTTTCTGTTATGCTTTGAAGACAACTTGGGAATGGGCATTTGTTCAACAGCAGCAAATTCTCTCTCATAGTACATAGACATTAAATCGCCGATAGAATAACACTTATTCATCATTCAAACCCTCCATATACTCTCTGATTTGTTTCATTCCCCTTGCCACTCTTTTCTTTGCAGCGTCTTGTGATATTCCAAGTGTTTTGGCAATATCTCCGTTCTTCAAGCCAAGGTGCATTTTCAGGTAAACAGCAGCTTTTGTTGCTTCGGGAAGAGTTCCGATAAATTCCAACAATTTGTCACAAGAATAGTTGCTTAACATCATATCTTCAACCGATATTTGCTCATCAATGATTGTATCATCAAGAACAATTTCATTCTCGGAAACCTTATGTTTTTTGTCCCGCATTTTGTATGCGGTATTTCTAATTATAACATTTATGTATGATATTCGTTTATTCACGGCAACATCAAAGAATGGTCCGGGATTTTTTGCGATAGCCAGAAATGCTTCCTGTATTGTGTCCTCGGCGTCCTGCTTGTTGTGAAGGTGCTGAAAGGCAATGTTATAAAAGTTTGATACATTTTGTTCATAAATCTCGGATAATTCGTTGCGCTGTTCCTCGCTTTCCAGAACAGCCAAAGCGGCGGAAATCATATAATCACTCCATTCAATTTGCGTTTTTTTGATACCATATTATCACACAACGAGTCAAATGTCAAGCAAAATCGTTGTGATTGCTTTACACTATTTATTGATTATTAGATTGTCCTAGCGATAATATCTCTCGGTGCTACTACCTTAGCTGTTTAGTATGCACTGCAAGAAATACTCTCTGAAACTGAATTTTGCCCTCCCGATGTTCACCCAAACACCGAGAGGGCATTTTCTTTTTCAACTCTGCAATCACTCGTACTGCTTGTTGCAATCATCAAAATACTTCGCACTCGACCTTGTATTCTCCGTCACCTGATTAAGCAAAAACTGCATATACGCAGACACAAGTACCTCGTCCTTTTTCTCGTCGCCTGTGTGGATAATCTCCGCCCATTCGTCTTTGGTGAGTTGCACCTTGTCGAAGTATAAGAACAACGCTCCGAGAATACTCTCCGCAAGTTCGCCATCGTCGTTCTCCTCGTGGCAGTAAAAGGCGTAGTCCTGCTTGAGTTCGGAGAACAGATGGTTGATAACCGCAATTCTGTCAAACCGTTTGTTTTTCACAAGCTCGGCTAAATACTCAACAGCCGTATCGGACAAACCCGTGAAGTCGCAGACTGTTTTCGTTTTGCCTTTCGTTGCGGTCGTGTTCGTCTTGCCGATAAGGTAGTCCGCCGATACATTCAACACGTCGGCAATCCTTGAGAGAATTTCAATATCAGGCATACGGTTATTATTCTCATAGTAACCTACCGTGCTTTTGGAAATCCCGACTGCCTCGGCGAACTGCTCAATCGTGTAGCCGTTCGCCTTTCGTAATTCTTTCAGCCGTTTTCCGAATACCTCAACACAGGTGTTTTTGCTCTCCATAACGCTAAAAGTCCTCCTCTTTTGAATATAAAAAGACTATATTTGTGGAATTACAGAAAATATCCCACAAATGCCTTGACAATGTGATTTTGAAATGCTATAATCAGTATCACAACCACGAAATCAATCTTTATTATCATAATACCACAATAATGATGATTTGTCAAGTGGATATTTCAAATAATGGGGAGGTGAAAGAATGATTAAGAAGAACGTAGATGTTCGTAAAGCCGCAAAGGACAGCGGCGTGTTTCTGTGGGAGATTGCGGATAAACTCGGAGTATCAGAGCCTACGTTGAACAGATGGCTTCGCAAGGAAATGCCCGACAGCCAAAAGGCAAAATTCTTTGCGGCAATAGAGCAGGTAAAGCTCGAACATCAGGCAGAAACAGCGAACGACTAAAGGCGGCGCACGGCAATGCTCCGCATAACGACTACGCACCACGCCAACACCGAAATAGTGCAAACTCGTTGAAACGACTATGCTCCCGACAAAAACTGAAAAGTGCGTACTCGGTAGAGCGACTATCCACTTGACAGGAGCGAGAAATTGGCGTAGTTGACACAGCGACTATACGGCTGATTATCAATCAACAAAACCGTTTCGGTTCGTGAGCATTCTGCTCAAACTCTTTGCAGGAGTGTTTTCAATACCCTGCAAACAAAGATGATGATTGCGGCAATGATAAGGGGTTTTAGGGGAATATTTCCCCTAACGCAGACTATTTTGTAAATCGAAAATTGACAAAATAGGTAATGCGTTTTACCCGTTTTGCAAACACTTGAAAAGGTGAATTTAATGAAGATGATTGGACATAAACAAACCCATAATTATGGTGATGATTGCAGGAACACCACACTAATGAAAGTTGCAGAAAGGAGAATTTATTATGAGCGAAACACCCAAGCATTTATCGGTTTCTTTCCGAGTGGACAACGGGTGCGTTGAACACAACAACCGAAATTTCTTCTCGGACAACGTGGATAAAAACCGAACTCCCGACAACATAACTTACGTTCGCCGTGATTTGCGTGAACTCTATCACGAACTTTTTGACGAAGCATTAGCCGAATACAATTCTCGGCAAATCCGCTCGGACAGGAAAATTCCCGACTACTATGAACACATCAGGCTCGGAAAAAAAGAGAAACTCTTTCAAGAAATTATCGTGATGTTCGGTAATTCGGAGAACTGCGGCGTTGCTTCGGAGAATTGGGAAATGGCGAAACAACTGCTCGACGAATATATGCGTGAATTTGAAAATCGCAATCCGAACTTGAAAGTTTTCAATGCGGTAATGCACCTTGACGAGACAACTCCACATCTACACATTAATTTTGTCCCCGTGTGCTACGGACAAAAGCAAGGTCTGTCAACTCGTGTTTCGATGAAACGTGCAATTCAGCAAATGGGATTTTCGGCGAACGGCAAGAGAGAAACCGAAATCATTTTGTGGGGAAACTCCGAGCGAAATGCACTCACCGATGTTCTGAATAACCACCACATTGCACGAAAGATTGTCGGCGTATTTCACGACCACAAGACCGTTGAAGAATACAAGCGTTATGCTGATATTTTGGGTGCTGCCAACGCTCGTGTGAATGCGCTGAGAGCACAACCGCCCGATAATTTATCTAATGAAGATGTCGGCGAAATCATAAATCAGAACGACCGACTGCGGACAATGGTTACGGAAACGAACGGCGAAATGGTGAAGTATCGCAACAGGAGTCTGGCGCAGTTCCTGCCCGTGGAGATTTACAACGATGAAAAACGGCAGTATATAATCGAACAGCTCACAAACATTAACTGCCCGTTTGTTGAAGAAGACACCACGATTTATGTTCCCGATTATTACGAGAAATCCGTGCTGAAAGCTGCCGCCGCTTTTAAGCCTATGAACAATCAGACGGTGCGTGATAGGCTGAAATTCTATATTGACAGGCTGGTTTACTCGGCGAACAGCTTTGATGAATTGTTATCCTTGCTGGAAAAGCAAGGCTACGCAATCAAGCGGAACAAGTACACCGCAGTTAAGCCGCCGTATGCGCAAAGATTTTTGCGACTGCGTTCTTTGGGCGGGGACTACACCGAGGCTGCTCTTAAAAAGAGAATAAAGGAACGCAACGAAATCCCCAACGAGTTCAAACGTATGCAAGAACGATATGCAAGCGAACTGCAACAGCCTTTCTATTATGCAATTAACACAAATATATCACTTGTGCGGAATTTTCGCATTACGCCCACAAAGCAGGACAATCAATACCCGTACAGTTTCACAAATGACTGCACGATTGAATGGCTGACAAGCTGCTTGGGAACGCTATCGGAGTTCAACATCAACAGCCGAAGCGAGCTTTACAAGGCTTCCGAGCGTTTGCAGGAGCAGATTGAGAATTGCACCGTTGAGGGCGAGCGTGTTGATTTGAAAATTCAGTATGCAAAAATCTCTGCGACAATTCGGACTTATGAGGAAATTGTTGACGGAAACTATATCGACAATCTCCTAAAAGCCGAGCGTGAGCGAACCGAGGCAGAGCAGAAAAAAGAAAACACTCCCGAACAGCCGATTAAGCAGACAATAAACCGTAAAATGCACAGAAGATAAGGAGGATAATTTTGAAGAAACAGAATACCAAAATCGTAGTAATTCCGCATTACAGCGGCTCTCAGAAACCCTCCGAGGTTTTCAAACGAGTAATCACGGACCAAATCGAGAAGAAATTGAACAAGAATGAAAACAAGCCAAACAATGCCGCAAATTAAGAGAAATTACACCCAAAAAGCACTTGAAATAAACGGATAATTGATGTATAATGATGATAGTCGAAATCGGTTGTCCGTGCATTAAAGGAGGTTACAATGGAAAACGGACAGACCCGATACAACACAGCATTATATCTTCGTTTATCCAAGGACGACGGTACGGACAGCGAAAGCTCGTCAATTCAGACGCAGAAAGAAATGCTCACCCGCTACTGCCGTGAAAACGGCTTTGCAATCAGCGAAATCTACGTTGATGACGGATGGAGCGGAACGAACAGCAACCGACCGAGTTTTCAGCGTATGCTCTCGGACATTGAGGACGGGAAAATCAACTGCGTTATCACAAAAGACCTGTCCCGACTTGGGCGAAATTACCTTGAAACAGGCGGCTACACGGAGGTTTACTTCCCCGAACACAACGTTCGTTACATAGCCGTTACGGACGGCGTAGACACGGCAAAAGGCTCTACAATGGACATCACTCCGTTCAAAAATCTGCTCAACGATATGTACGCACAGGACATCTCAAAAAAGATAAAATCATCATTGTTGACGCGGCAGAAACAGGGCAAGTTTATCGGCGTAAAAGCGCCTTACGGCTATGTGAAAGACCCTGCCGACAAAAATCACTTGCTGATTGATGAACGCTTTGCGCCGACCGTTCGGTACATTTTCCAAATGGCAAAGGACGGCGTGGGAATGGTGCATATTGCAAGGCGGCTTACGGCTGAAAAAATCCCCCGTCCCGTGGTTGCTGCCGCTGAAAAATTCGAGTGCTATGACAGGTATATTACCACCGACGAGAGCGCATACAAATGGTCAATGGGTTCGGTTCGGGAAATACTTCGCAACCCTGTTTACAAGGGCGCAGTTCGTGGGCAGAAACGCCCGACAATATCGCTGAAAAGTCACAAACGGAAGCCTACGGCAAATGCAGGTACATTTGTGGTAGAAAATATGCACGAGCCGATAATTCCGCCCGAAGAATGGGAGCTTGTGCAGCATTTGATTACAAGCCGCAAAAAGGCGAGAAAAACCGACAGACCTTATGACAACATCTTTTCGGGACTGGTGAAATGCGCCGACTGCGGCTATGCGCTCTCGGTTTCAAAGGCAAACCGCACTTGGAACTCGGACAACATTATTGCAAATTACGATTATCAGTGCAACAACTATCGTATGGAAGGAAAAGCCGTCTGCACACAGCACAGGATATCTGCTTTGAGCCTTTACAATGCGGTTTTAGAGGACATCAGGCGGCTTGCGAGTGAGGCACTTGATGATGACAGGCAGATGATTTCTTCAATCGCAGAACGGCTCGGAAAGAACGAAAAAGACAGCGTTCGACAGGCGGAACGTGAGCTAAAAAAGGCAGCCAAACGGCTTGCGGAACTCGACAAACTTTTCGCAAAACTCTACGAGGAACACGTCAACGGCAAGGTGAGCGAACGCAATTACAATGCGCTTTCGGCAACCTACGAAACCGAGCAGACAGAATTGGAAAGCAAAATCGCCGAACTGAATGAAACTATTAAGGCGAACCGTGAATACGGCGAAAATGCCGAGAATTTCGTGGATTTAATCAAGCAATACGCAGACATTGACGAACTCACGCAAGCACTTCTGAACACGCTTATAGAGCGGATTGAGGTTCACGAACCTGAAGATGTTGACGGTGAGCGTATTCAGAAACTTGATGTTTACTATAAGTTCGTCGGCAGGCTTGATTGATGATTTTGATGATGAAATTTGACAGGAAGTTCCGTTGAATGGGTTCAACTTCCGAGGGACGATATGGGGCGTCAAGGTGGTGCAGGGCAGAGAGCTTCCGCTGAATATTAACGCCGGTTCCAAGCTTTCCGGTCGAGCCGATAATGATTTTTATTTCGGCATTATTCACCTTTTCGAACATGGCAAGGCGCTGTTTGTCATTCGCGGCATCATGCACGAAAGCTATTTCATTTTCGGTGAATTCGCCTGACCTCACCAGCCTGTCCCGAAGCGCCTGATATACCGAGAATGCGTCTTTTTTAGGCGTATTCGTGTCGCAGAAAACCGCCTGCGCCGTGCCGGGATTTGCCTTGTTTATCTCGATTATCTTTTCAGCGCAGAGGGCAACCTTTCCGCCGTCATATTCCTCGGCTTCCGGGTCGATAATGCGGGCGTCAAGCGCGACTTTGGTCATGTAGGTGCAGACGGCGAGCATATTATCCTCGTCCGGCTGTACAATTTTCGCTTCGATTCTCCGGGCGCGCTCGATTCCAGCATCGGTCTGCAATTCCTGCTCCGGGGACTTTTCGCAGATTATCATTTCCGGTTTTCCTTTCTGGATCGCCGGAAGCTTGAGGTTCATATCAGCCGTCTTTGCAATGTCGAACACCTCGCCGAACAGATTGCAAAGTTCGTTCAGATTGACGAAATTAGAAAATCTCGTCCGCGGACGGAATCCGTCACCGCTGGGCTTGACCTCGATAGACTGGGTAATCACGCCGAAAACGGAAGCCCAGTTGTCAAAGTAGCCGATATTCATATCGTCCAGCGTCTGCTTCTGGAGAAGGTACTGCCACACAAACAGCTCGGTTATGGAATTGCTGATCGGCGTTCCCGTGGCGAAAACCACACCGCCGCCGTTATGAAGCTCCTGCAGATAGCGGCACTTCATCTCCATATCGAACGCCTTTTGAGAATTCGCATTTGCGTTCACTCCGGCAACGTTGTTCATCTTGGAGAAAACGGCGAGATTCTTGTAATTGTGCGCTTCGTCCACAAAAAGAAAATCACACCCGAGTTCCTCGAATGTGATGAAATCGTCTTTCTTGAATGCGGCGCGCATTTTCTCGATTTTCTTCTCTATCTGCTTGCGCTGGCGTTCCAGCGCTTTGACCGTGAAACGCTCGCCCTTGTCTGCTTTCGCCGCCTGTATAGCATTGGAAATTTCGGTCAGCTTCTCATCATACATTGCCTCCTGACGTTCAAGGGACAGCGGCATTTTTTCAAACTGCGACTGCGGAATTACTATCGCGTCGAAATTCCCAACGGATATCTTTGAGAGAAGCCGCCGCCGCTGTGATTTTTCCATATCTTTCGACGTGGCTACAAGTATTTTTGCTTCCGGGAAGAACCGCTGTAATTCCTCGCCGAACTGCGCCACGACTGCATTCGGCACGACATACATCGGCTTGGTGCAGGCTCCTATTGATTTGAGGTACATTCCCGCCGCGCCCATCGCCGCCGTCTTTCCTGCGCCGACTTCGTGCGCCATCATGCAGGTTCCGGTGGCGGCAATTCGCGCGATAACGTTCTTCTGGTGAGGACGCAGGGTAAGGTTCGGATTCATGCCGGGAATCGTGATATAATCCCCGTTGTAAGTCCTCGGCTTGATATTATTGAACAGCGCATTGAAGCGGTCCTCGATGATCTGGATTCGGTTTTTATCCGCCATTACCCAATCGTGGAACGCCTGTTCGATTTTGTCCTGGCATTCACGCGCAAGAATGGTTTCCTTTGCGTTGAATACCCTTTCCGTTCTGCCGTCCGGAAGCTCCCGGTAATCATTCACGACAGCGCGCTTCTGGTTCAGCAGAAGCTCCGTCAGCTCGTATGCGTTCAGCCGTTTCGTGCCGTAGGTTTCAGTGGAAAGCACGTCCGACATTCCGCTTGAATTGGTCACTTTCCATTGGTTCATCTCCGGCGAATAATTAATGGTTATCTCCTTTGAATAGCCGTGCATATTCGGGCGGTGCCTCTGCCATTCCGGAGTCTGGAACGTTTCGTAAACGAAGTCCTGAAACATTTCCGGCTCAATGTAGATGGTTCCCACACGGAAGCCGATATCTTCAATTCCTATTCTCGGCGGCTGATTGTCCAGAAGTGCGGCTACATTGCGCTCATAATCAGGGTCGGTTTTGGCGGCTTCCTGAGCCAGAGCCAGCTTACTGCGGACGTGTCCGGAGAGGTATTCCTCTGCGGTTTCCCAGCCGGAATATCTGCCGCCGGTGTTCTTCGCCGGATTGCAGTAGATATGCTCGCCAAGTTCCGAAATTACCGCGTCCTTGTCCTTTCCGCAGAGCTGAGAAATGTACTCTAGGTCTACCGTCTGCTTCAAATTTATCGAGAGGTGGAGCGCTTCAAGTGCGGCGTCAACGTGCGCCGGAACGCGGTCAACGTTTATCGTCCGCTGAGTGAAGATATCCGCTTTGGTAAACCGCTGTTTCCCGTCCGGGAGTTCCTCGACATTTTCAATCGAGGTCAGCCGCGGCGCGCGGATATCATCTGCAAATGCGCTGATATTTGTTCGTCCGTTGAGGTGTCCGTACTTCTTTACAAAGCCGTCGTATGCGTTATTCAGTCGGCTTTGGAGTGCTTTCAGCTCATCATCAGAACACCCTTTCTTCTGCGCGGCGGTCACTTCGTTCAGCCGGTCGAGTATGCCGCACATGGCTTTTATGCGCGGCTCATAACTGCCTGTAAACGGCACTGCACTGCGGTTTTCCGCATAGTAAAGCGAACCTCCGCTGACGTAATATGTGTACGGAGTCACGCCGTCCGGGATATCTCCGTATTCTTCTTTCGGTAATTCATCGTCTATGGTCGGCTCGGCGGAGAAATGTCCGTCAAGTCTGCCAATGGCTTCGTAAAGCCGTTCGGCGGTGTTGCCGTCAGACTTTATCGTGCGTGTATTTCCGAATCTTCCCGGAACGATTTCTGGAGTTCCAAGCACCATTTCCGGGTTCTGCCGGAAGTACCTGTTTTCCTGAAATATGCTTGCTTCGCCGTAAACTCGCTCAGAGCGCACCCAATCCGGATCGCGGTCATTCTCATGCTCAAATTCGAGTTTCTGAAAGAAAAGAATATCCGTGACCGTCTGCGTTCCGGCTGTGCGGAATGCGTCCTCCGGGAGCCTTACGCCGCCGAGGAAATCCGCTTTTCCGGACAGTTCACGGCGGAACGAATCATCGTACTTATCCATAGTTCCTGCGGAGGTGATGAGCGCCATTATTCCACCGGGCTTCAGCTTGTCGATTGACTTTGCGAAGAAATAGTCGTGGATAAGGTATTCGTCGTATTCCGGGTCGTAGGGCTTGAAATCCCCGAACGGAACGTTTCCGATAATCACATCAAATGTGCCGTTTTCAAACTTTGTGCGCTCAAATCCACGGTTTTGTATTTTCGCTTCGGGGTAGAGTTCCTTTGCGATACGCGCGGTCAGGCTGTCGAGTTCAACGCCGTATAAACGGCTGTTCTCCGCCATTTTCACCGGGAGATTCCCGAAGAAATTTCCTGTTCCCATTGCCGGGTCGAGTATCTCGCCGCCGGTAAATCCCATGTTTTCAAGCGCCGCGTAAATGTTCTTTATGATGTACGGCTCGGTGTAAAATGCGGTGAGCGTGCTTTCACGGGCGGCGGAATATTCCTTGTCCGTGAGAAGGTCTTTCAATTCGGCATACTCTCGGCTCCAGTTTTCTTTAGTGCCGTCGAATGCGTCTGCAATGCCGCCCCAGCCGCTGTAACGAGCAAGTATGTCCTGCTCCTCGGCGGTCGCATGGCGGTGTTCAGATTCGATTTGTTTCAGCGTTTTTATGGCTGTTACATTGGCAGTGTATTTTGCTTTCGGACCTGTGGGGTATGCGAAATTTTCGGGGAAGCGGTAGTTGCCAACCGGCGGTACTGTTTGAACAACGGTACTGCGCTCAATATTTTCCTGTGGAACAGGTGCATCACGGTGAGGCACCTCTGTGTCATCGTGATACGGCTGCATATCTTTTTCGCGAAGATATGAGTATATTTCGCTGGCACCATCGTTATGTGAAAACTGATGGACGAAAATATCAGCGCCGGCTTTTTCGCTGTCTGCGATGAGTGCATAAGCACTTTCGTCACCAATATACGATAATCTGTAATTGCCGAGTTTTAGGTCAGACGCATTATCTACCGGGTAGAGCAGCGCAGTCTTTTCTTTTTCAGAAATTCTTATTTCCTTGTGTTCTTCAATATCCCGAATAAAGAAATCGGGAATGTCTGAATTATCATTGACTGAAAAATCAGCTGCCTCATCGTGAGGCAGTGCCTTTTCTTCTTCAGAGAGATAGACCAAATCGTCAAAAGCGAGATTTTTCAATGCAACCTCATTCATCTCGTCTAAAGAATCATACTGTTCCTCACGGGCAGTTGCATTGCCGTACTCAGTTATTATGCGGTAATTCACAAGATCCGCATATACACCGATAATATTGTCGGTATCCTCATCGGTAGTATATGCAAGATCAACGTGGGTCAGGTCGTCGAAATCGGCAGTGCTGCCGTATTCTGTTTCGCAGAAATCATTGATATATTCAATGGCTGCTTCCAATACTCCAGAAGAAGCTGCCTCATCATGAGGCAGTTCATCGGTATGCTGTTCAAGTTCATCTGAGATAGCCTTCTTTAGTTTCTCGGCAACAGAATGATAGGCTTTGAAACTGGAGAGATAGTCAACCACGCCGCCGTATCCATCGCCGATATCCTGACGTTCACCGTAAGTTGTGCCGTCCGGCATATTTATAGTGAATTTTGTTTTAGCATATCCCTGATGATCGTCTTTCAGTTCTCCGCTGTCAATGGCAGCGTATAGTTTATCAGAGTTACCACCATATGCTTCAAGTTCCTGCTGACGTTTGGACACCCAATCTGTATCCTCGCGCTTCATTATAGTATCAAATTCGAGGACGGAGTAAGTTTTACCTTCCTCAAATGCTGGACTTTCGCTCCACTCGCAGGTGATAGTAGGCTGCTTTTCCGAGATGTCCTTTTCTGTAGGTTCAACTATTCCTATTGACATATCAGATTTTTCTTCTTCAAAATTATCAAAGGTCAGCTGAGCGCTGGTTTCTTCTGAAAAAGCTGCTACATTATTGTCATATAGATGATCACGTTGTTCTATATTGAAAAGATACCCGAAAACCTGCGCCGTGATTTCGTCCGTCCACTTATCCTCGGAGATTTCACCAGAATTGAGAAACTCCGTGATTTCTTCTTCCGGGAATCCCAGTCCGGGGTTATGCCCGGTATGGTTCGTAAGCTGAGTTACCAGTTCCGAAACTGAATCCCGGCAGAGGCTGCGAAACTTCGGATAGCCGGATTCAGCTGTGAGAGTTCGTGCGGCTTCCGCTGCGGTGCTCCAGTCGTTGAAACAATAGGGAGCATTCACGGAACTGCGCTCGATTTTCTGATATTCCTCCTTGACGTGCGGCTGAGCACGAATATACTCTTCCGCATAAGTGGCGAACAGTTCAGGTGTGAGCCTGATCTGAATATCCAGTCCGGTGCGCTTAATATCCTTGCGGATAGATTGAAGCCGGCTATTTTCAAAACAGTGCGGATACTCATAGTGAATTGCAAAATGCTCTGCGTCAAACTGCGTATAACGGCGGGCTGATTCAATATCCTTTTCGGTAATGTATCGTCCCTCGTCAACAGCCTTTCGGATTGCCTTTGCAACGACCTTCCAGCCAAATCTGACAGTTTGTTCATTGCCGTTATTTCCGAGGATCAACGCAAGTCCCTTACCGTCATGGTTTGAGAACTTGACGATTCCGCTGCGAGAACCGCCGCCGATTCCGTATTCATTTTTCAGAAACTTCGCAAGCTCGTCATTGGTAGGGGAGTTATCCGAAATGTACTCTGTTATGCGAAATTTTCCTCCTGCTGAGTGATTTCCGTGCAGGATCTCATCTTCAAGCAGCTTCTGCGCATATTCACTTTTTGAGTCGATTTCTTCGGGTCTGTCTGAAAAAACAGAAATGGCATCTGTTTCATCAGATACCATCTCGTTATCTTCATTTAACTCTTCGTCATCATACTCAGCCGAATATCCTTGATCTTCATCAGCTGCCCACGGCTCCGGACTTCCTCCGCCAGCCATGTCACGCTCGTCCGGATCGATTCCCATGCTGCTTCCTGGGCTGCTATATCTATTTCCGTCCTCTGCTGTGTGCTCTCCGTGTAATTCCGACTGAGCTGCGACTTCTTCATCAGTATTTTTGTTGTACGGTTCCGTGCGCTCTCTGCTTTGCGTCCAATCTCTTTCCAGATTCTGAGATACAGCCCACTCATATTCACCAGATCTAGCGCCGTCGGATCCATTTCGTTCATCAGATCGACTGCCTTGCGCTCCAGCGGTGTCATGTCCTTCCTGCCGTAATTCTGGAATGTCGGATTCAGCAGTCCGTTCCTGTCTGCCTCGTAAGGGATATCGTAGATGTCTTCCGCATACTCCAGCTTCATAATGCTCATATTCTTTCCTCCTAACAGTCAGGTCAACGTCCCGCAGCACTTCCTGCGCCAATGCGGTTGCAGCATTTCCGACTTCGACAATGGACAGGTCGCTGTTTAACTTTGCCGCGTCCGAAAAGTCGTAATCAGCTTCTATGCCACATCTTGTCATGCAAATGCACTCCGCACTCAGGCGTATGAAATTTGCTATGCGAGGGTCGATTGCTATTGAATTATTTAGTTTGCTATAATAATTATACACTATATCTATGTTTTTGTCAAGGCTTTTCTTTAAAAAATCTTCAAAAGATACAGCGTTTTCAGCATTTTCGGCGTTGAACTTTCCAACGATACCATCAGCCATACGTTCAGAAAGCTGCCATTTTGCATTGTAAGCCGTGCCATAGGTTTGGGTCACGTCAAAGAGGTACATCAGTTCTGTGTTATTGCGATCCATGAAAATAGCAGTAGAACGTTCACCGTGTCTGACATATCTTCCCACATTGTTCCACTGGGCAAGAGTACCGCACATAACTGCTTTTGGATTCTGCTCAGTAAGGAGCATAGCGGCGCAGAAGTTCAGACGCCAGAAGTTTGAAGTAAGCCGCAGAGTGTTCTTCCACACCTGCGGATCGCGAAGCTGAGATAATTTATAGTCATATATCTTGGCAATCTCGTTAAATCTTGACATCATGTTCCTCCGTAAAATATCTGCGGATAGCAGCAGACACTATTTCTGTAAGTTCTTCAGGCGTTTTACCTTCCATAAATTCCGATACGATTTCAGCCGGCACAGCAATTTTAACGGGTGGCTTGGGTTTGAGGATCTTGGTGATTACAGCAGGAGTTAAATTGGATTCGCCATGCAGCTCTTTTATGTTGGTGCCGGTGAGCTTCATCTCCGGGTGCTGAGCCAGAACATTTATGATCGCACCCTGCACGTCTGTGCTAAGGTCTGCAAGCATTTCAGCCGCAGCTATGTTAATTACGCCGTTATCAAGCATGACCAGAAAATCCTGCTTCAGTGCATTGAGATGTGCGTACTTCTGAGCCTGTTCATGTGACAAATGAAGTTCAGATTCCGCTTTATCTCCGAGAACTGCGGCGGTTCTTATCTGCTCCGAAAGTAGCAGCGTTGAATATCTGCTGCGATTGCTCTCGACTACAATGCGTTCTGCATATTCATCGGTTATCAGATCGTTGCTGCCAATTCGGCACGGAACTTTGGTCCACATGAGCTGTTCTGCAGCTGCTCTGCGCCGATTTCCGGACAAGATCTCATACTCGCCATTACCAGCTGACCGTACAAGCAGCGGCTCGGTAATGCCAATCCTTGATATGTCCGATTTAAGGTCAGTGAGATCGCCGGAATTGGTGAATATCGGGCGGCGGAATGGCAGAAGTCGTTCCAGCTCGATATTGTATGCCTTTTCATCAGTAAAACACTTTTGGATTATTTCGTCGAGCGTTTCACTGTGACGTTCTTCTGCCATTTCTTCTTTCGGTTCACCTTCGGCAACTGAGGAGGAAACGGAGTAGCCGTCATCAGGCAACGGCAGCGGATCTACTACATCATCTTCAAGAGGAACATAAATTTCAGTGTCAGCAGTCGGTTCTTCAGCAGGAACAACACGCTTAACTGTGGCTTCCGGTGCGATGTTATCTTCCGCTTCCTCTGTTTCGCGCTGTTTCCTTGCCATTCTTCTAAGTGCATTCAGATCCATGTGATATCCTCCGTATCCGATAAGTATCCATATCTAATAAGTTCAGCCAGCCCGGCTGCGATAATTGATTGATCTACTACAAGAAATCCATCGTTAAGCACCAGGCAGCTAAATACATACTGTGCATTCAAGCTTAGTCTACTATCTTCAAGAGGACTGCACTGTATATCTATCATTTTTGAACTACCTCATATAATCGTGTTGGAGCGCAGCAGCGGAGTTTACCGCCTATGCACATATTGTGGGGCATGGCGAACCATGCCCCAAAAGGAGAAGTATATATAAACCCCTGTGGCTGGGGAGAGTTATAAACTAAATAGCGAATGGAGTTATTATAGCTCCTGTTCTTCGTCCTCGTCCTCGTCCTCATCATCATCATTTAAAATATTATCGCTTGTTTCCTGCTGGGTTTCAAGATACATCTTACGCCATTCTGAAAGAAAATCAGATTTCTGCAGGCAGAAGTAGAAGAATTCAGATATCTCGTCATTGGTAAGTTCATCGCCGATTATCTCGGTGACTTCCTTACGCTTCAGCGTAATTTTCTTTGAATACTGATTGGGTGAGGATTTCTTCTTTTCGGTATTCTGCTTGACCGGCTCCTGTGCAGAATTGCTATCACTCCTCTTTTCATCAGACTTAGGGGTACCATCGTATAATTCGATAATATCGCTTTCAGATACGAATTTGAGTGAAGCAAGTTCTTCAGCCTGTTCAGCGGATATTTTACGATCGGGAAAGCGATTAAGATACGACGCTATGCCTCTCTGACTTTCGTCAGGCATTCCCGAAAAAGAAACAGCCGACAGGAGATTGATCCTGCCGGAATCCAGCAAATTCATGAGTTCCGGAACAAGCCTGGAGCAGGCAATGTATCGCTGAACTGTCGCACGTCCTTCGCCATACTTCTCGGCAATGGCAGCTGTTGAACGGGGACTGCCTAAAGCTATAAGGGCTTCGCGTTGTGCCTTATAGGCATATGCCCGTTCGGAAGGGAGCAGTTCGGTCCTCTGACAAAGATTCGTATCAGCCATCATGAGCTTGGCTCGATTCTCATCAACGTCCTTGACAACGCTGGGAATGGCGGTGATACCGGCGATCCGGCAGGCTTCCACTCGATTGTGACCGGCAATAATGCGGTATTTACCATTATCAAGGGGGCATACGATTATAGGAGCAAGCAGACCGTTTTCCTTGATGGATTCAGCCAGTTCGTGCAGCTTGAACTCGCTGTACATTTTGAACGGCTGGTTTTCCCAGGGAACGAGCTGATTTATGGGTATTTCCTTTTCGGTATTCTGAACGGCATTATCAGTTCTGAGGAAGTCCGTCATGTGAAGTTTGCCGGTGTTGCTTGATGTTCCTAAATTAAATCCCATTTATATAGCCTCCTTGCTGAGTATCTCGGTTACAAGCTGTCTGTACTGTCCACCGACCACGCTGTTTTTCTTGGAGATAAGTGATTTCTGCTCAGCGGTGCTGTTTGCAGCTTCGATACGCTTGCTGATAGAAGTAGAGAATACCAGATCTCCATAACGTTCCTTCAGCGCAGCGTCAACAGCCTGTCCCATCTGGGTGTTGTCGGTCATGGTTTCAAGTATTCCACATATTTCAAGTTCGGGATTTATATTATCCTTTACCAGATTGAAGATATCCTCAAACTGCACAATGCCGTTAAGAGCGAACTTCTGTACCTGCACCGGAATGATAACACCGTCCGCTGCTGCAAGCGCATTCGTCACCAGTATTCCCAGCGAGGGAAGGCAGTCAATAAGTATGTAGTCATACTCGGTCATCTTTTCATCGGATAACAGAGCCTTGCGAAGTATCTGCTCCCGGCACATCGTCTGAGCCAGGAACATATCGGCAGTCGCAAGAGAAATATCAGCCGGTATGTAATCTATGTTTTCGCTTTTCGCGGTCACAATGCACTCTGAAATTTTTGCCTGCCCCTTGAGTACGTCCACCATTGTCTTGGAGCCGGTGAAGTCATAGCCGAGATAGTCGCTCAGGTTGCCCTGCGGGTCAAGGTCGATACAGAGTACCTTTTTGCCCTGTTCAGCCAGTCCGGCGGCAATGTTTACAACGGTCGTGGTCTTACCTACGCCGCCTTTCTGGTTTGCGATTGCGATGATTTTTCTTGTCATAATGTAGTCCTCCTGCCATTTCGGCAACATTTTATTTCCGTCCTTGAATATATAAGGCATAGGCAGGGCGGAAGGACTTACCGCCCATCGGGGAGCTACCCCGCTATGCCCGTCAACTCCTTTCGGAGGTCAACGCTTGTTCATATCGTGATTGACCCGGGACTTCCAGTAGCTGTTGAGTGTCAGCCGGGAATTATACAGCGCCGTTGTCAGATAACTGCGGATATTCCGGACATCGCTGACGTTGTTGTCCATTGCGTCAAGAACATACTCAATGTGGCTGCTGTTGAGTTTCAGAAATGTGCTTTTCACAATGTCATGTGGTATGTCCTCTCCGTTTACCCGTATTGTTGGTTTTGTGGAGCACACTGTATCAACGATAATGTCTATCAATTCGAGGATGATTTCTTTCTTTTCGGGATTTTGCTGAATAATGAAATCACATTCGGTGTTATCACGGATAATCCGAGAGTAGTCCGAACGTTTGTCGATATCTTCGGATTGATTGATAGGATTGATTAACTTAGGTTTTATTTCTTTAGTTTTATATATAGAGCAGTTTGGCGGTTTTGTGAAATCTTGTTCTTCCTTTTCGTTAGAACAAGTTGTAACGTTTGGGTAAAACAAGTTGTGCGCTTTTGTCATAACTGGAGCGCTGCCGTCCGATGTGCAGTTTGGCTCTGTTATGCCATTTGTCACTGATTCGCTTTGCTTTACTGTTCCGTCCAGTTGTGCGCTTTTGTCACAACTGGATTTACTGCCGTTTGAAAGGATCTCAGCAAGCAGCTCCGTGTCATCATTGATACAGAAGTAACGCTTTGCAGGCATACCCTGTACCTTGCACTGAATAAGTCCGGATTTGATAAGCGTATCAATGCAGCGGCGCTGCTGTCTGGCTGTCAGAGCGGTGGATTCCTCCAGGTCCTCTACAGTGGAGTAGAACCAGTCACCGTCAGTGAGCAGTCCATGCTGATCATAATAGGCATACTTGGAAAGCAAAGCTCCGTATACTACGGCTTCCGCCAGTCCGATTGCATGAGCAAGCTGACGATTTATCGACATTGTGTTGTCAGGGTTAAGAAGCTTGAAGATAGCTTTCATGCGCTACCTCCTTTGCTTCGGAGAGTTATATTTCATGGTGTCCTCCGTTTTCTGTTCTCCGATGGAATACAAGCATAGCAAGGGACGGTGGAGAACGCTACCGTCCCGAGGGTTCGCGGTTCCCGCTATGCCGTTGGTGCCGTTCGCAGGGAGTTACCCGTTAAACAGCATATAAAAACAGGCGCATTTCAGAGATAATGCGCCTGTTTGGTATATTGAAAATGGAATCCAAATCAATCTGTTTCCTCAAGAAGCTCATTTATGGAAATTCCAAACACTTTTGCTATTGCATGAAGTTTGGTGTCGATTATGAAGCGTTCGCCGCTTTCCATTCGCTGCACTGCATTCTTGTCAATGACAAGTCCATGACTGCGGAGCCTGTCGGCTACTTCACGCTGGCTTATTCCAAGCGCTTTGCGCCGGTTATAAATTGCAATGCCAGCGATATTATTTCTTCCGGATTCTGTACGATTTCCAAACATTTTTATATTCCTTTCATTATTATAATAGTGGATATGTTTACTGTGATCTGCCAAATATGCATTTGAAGCAATGCAGCGTTGCAAAGCAGTCTGCAAGGCTGTTGTGGGCAGACATTGTTATGCTGTTCCAATCGAAATGGTAGTACGCAGCGCAGGTCGTGAGCTTCTGCCATTTATATTCACCGAAGTAGTCGCTCCACTCTCCATAGATTTCTGCGAAAATCGGCATTATATCAACGATTTCAGCTCTTTGGGGGATAATCAATCCAACAGCCGTTATGAAGTCCGCGTCAAAAGATGTATTGTAGCCAATAATCGTATCTGCGGAGTTTAGTATCCGCTGGATCTCAGCTGCTTTCTCAGCAATGCTCGGTGCGTTCGCAACCATATCTGGAGAGATATTATTTACAGACTGCGCTGCGCTCCACGACCTGTGCAATGGACGGAAATAGCTGTCGAACAGCTTCTTACCGCTTTCGCTGATTATGGAAAGCTGCAAGATTTCATCTTCTCCTGCACATAAGCCTGTTGTTTCTGTATCTATCACGATACCGCCCGATGTTTCAGCAGGGAGCTCAACAGACTGGGTAATAGTAAGAACTTTTTCTCGCTGCTCGTCCAATGCAAGGAGCAGTCGAGCCTGTTCCTTTTCTTGTTCTCGTTCACGTCTGAGCTTTGCTCTGCGTTTGGCGGCTTGGGCTGCCTTACGTTCGCGTTCTGGCTTAAAATATTCCGCCAGCTCATCAGAACTTGCAGCTCTGACTTCCTCTGGCAGAAGATAGCGGGGAAGAGTATTGACCGAGCCAGTAGAAAATCGAGAGGGACGGAGTTTCTTGCCACAGTCCTCGGACACCGGAAGATATCCTGCTTTTGCCCACTGGCGTTCGGTTTTCAGTTCGTCTTTAAAATCCTGAAAAGATAATAAAATCGACTTTGAGCCTTGCCATCTTTCGCTCTTCATGATGCACCTCCTATAGAAAAAGGCTGGACCATTAATCCAGCCTTTTTGAAAATAGATTATCTTGAATTGATCCAATGCCTCGGCAGCTCGACGATCCGCGAATTGCATTGAATGCGTATATGTGTTGCACGTCGTTGTTAGCATACTATGACCTAACCGACATGATACCTCTTTCATCGAAGTACCTAAACTAATCAGCATAGAAGCATATGTGTGCCGGAGAACATGAGGAGTAAACCTAGGTATTGATGGATTACTGTCGCAAAATTTACGACACCATATTGTGAGAGTATCTGGATGAATTGGCTTACCGTCATCTTGGCAAAACAGCTTCCTGTTTAGCAGAAGATTACTTCTCACATTATAATTATCTTGATACCATTGTTTGTAATCAAGAATTATACTTTTTACCCAGGGGCTAATAAGAAATGTTCTATAGGAAGATTCAGTTTTAGGCTGCTTCTGGAAAATACCACTTTCTGGTGTATAAAGAATTGCTCTTCGTATCGTCAGAAGATCTTTTTCTTCTTGTAGATCTCCAAATTCCAATCCAGCAACTTCGCCGCGCCGTATTCCGGTCAGAACCATGAGGAGTATAGCGGTTCTCATTCTTATATCAATCTCTCGATCAAGCGTAAGAATTGATATCAGTTTTTGAAAATCGCTGCATTGCAATATTGCAACCTCATGTTTTGTTACTTTTGGTGCTTTCATTCTATCTTTGCAAGCTGGATTTGATGGAATCAATTGATCCCTGACTGCCTGCTGCAAAATAACAGAAATAAGTCGGTAATGGTGTAATATGGTTTTTTCTGATAAGCATTTTCCGGTGCGTTTATTTACACCGTATTGGGATATCTTCCCAAGGAATTGCCGCAAATGATACGGCTGTATGTCTTTAAGCGGAATATGTCCTATTCCCATATTGATTCTTTTCAGTAAATCGCGATACCTGGATATTGTCTTAACAGCAAGTATGCTGGTATTTTCTTCTATCCACACATCTGCATATTCTGAGAAAGTGGAATTGGAATCAAAACAATATTCTGCTGGTATTTCTGTTGGAACATAATATAAGTTTGTGCTTGGTGCGTCCATATTAATTTGGTAACCCCTTCTTTACTAATTAATATAGCAGCTGCTATTTAGAATTATATCACTATCCAATGTAAATGTCAATTTTTGCAGGGAAAAACTCATAACCCGAAGGTCGTCAGTTCGAATCTGGCTCCCGCAACCACTTGTAAAGCCTTTATTCATGCGGTTTCGCTGAATAAAGGCTTTACGTTTTATGTGCCTTAGATACGGTTTTATAGCAGTTGTATTCCTCAGACCTGATTACAGCACGGTTTACGCCCTCTTGATCCTTTCAAGAGGGCATTTTCTCTTTATTCGCCAAAAACTCAGCCTGATAGTTGTGCATTATTAAATTTCTTTATTTGCACCGTCATTACCCGTCCACACGGCGGGTCTTTTATTTTTCCGGTAAGGCTGATCGATGTTTTCGTAAACAGCGTTCATGTTTATGATGATAAAATCATCGTGCTGTTCAACTACAAGGACGGCGAAAAGTGCATCAGCCTTGACGAACTCGGTGATAAAGAAAAAAGCCGAGCACTCAAAATAAGTGTTCGACTTTAATTAAGTCTGGTGACGCTGACCGCTGCGCAGACGAACTATTTTACGTTACCGGTGCGTTTGGAGTGGTCGTTTTTCTGTGATTTTGCCGTTCGTAGCCGGATATCAGCCAATATAATTACTAACCCCGACAGCTCGTTTGAACTGCCGGGGTAAAACTTTGTTCAATTATTTTTCGTTGTGCTTGTCGGTTTGAGAATTGGATTGTTCAGCTTTCCACTTCTCAAACTCCGCCTGACCCTCTGCGCTCTCGTAGGCTTTCTGGATTTCCGGAAGCAGCATTCGAGCAAGCGCATTGACTACATCATCAGGAAACTTATCCCCGAACTGATTTTTCATCCGCAGTTTATCCTTTCATAAGATTTCCGAATATAGCGCGCAGCCCGCACATGGCTGCCTTCAAGGCTGTGCGGACTGCATCATCGGATCTCTTACAAGCGTCTGCGGAACGCCTGCGTGAATTAGTCATTAATGTCAGGTACGAATGATTGTTATATTCGGTTTAGGAATATTATAACATTTCAGGCTTGCTTTGTCTAGTGGCATAGCAGCCAAAACAGTTGGTATGCATTTGTACATATTTTTTGTAACGCGTTACATCATGTTCGAAAAGTATTAAACAGGCATATTGTTATGCCGCCGCATTAGCGTTGATTCTGTCAATAACGCCCTTTATTCCCATCCATACGGACATATCTGAGAAAATCTCCACGATGATGCCCCTATCCGTGAACGGAAATTCCTGATAAAGCATAATTTCAGGCGGGAAAATCGTTTTGAGATCGCTGAAAAACTGAAATCTGTCTGCCGGAACATAACTCACCCGCGTGAAGGAAAAACAGTTTACATCGGAAGCACATGGCGCGAAGTCGCAGCGAGAAAAGGCGATAAAATCACGGTCCGAATGGTTTATGAGATCACCGAAAGAACCATGTCAGCGGATGGTCTGCTGTTCGTGATTCCGGATGTAGATATCAATATGTACTGGACCTCACTGAATGTTTCGGACAAAGAGGTTGTCGAACTTCACCATAACCATGCGGTCTGTGAGCAATTCCACAGCGAAATAAAAACCGATATGGGAATTGAAAGATTGCCAAGCGGCAAATCTGAAACGAACGCTCTGATTCTGAAACTCGCGATGATCGCATACAACGTTCTCCGTACCATCGGCACGGAAGCGATGAAGAAACAAGATATGCCTGTTCGGCATGATTCAATTAACAGGCGGAGAATACGAACTATTATTGATAATCTGATTCTGATCGCCGGTCACCTCACTGTTCACGCCCGCAAACTAAGGCTTGCTCTGGGGAGAAATAATGTATGTATTACAATCTTCCTCAGATTGGATGCACCTTTTTGAGTTTTGCGGAATCAGATGTATTTAACAATTTTATTTTCTTCTATTGACTAATAATCAAATTGTGAGTATAATAAACAGGAGAGAAATCCTAATTCTGTTTGTTCCGAGGAGAAATGATAAATTATGAACCCGATAAAGAAAAAGTACACTAAAATGTATAATATACTGCCTGTACTAGTTTTTGTGATTGGCTGTCTGACCGCGTCTGTAATTTTATATCATTCCTATATGACGAATCAGGCGCATGAACGCACGATCACAGAATTGAATGCTGCAACCTATGCCGGACAATTACAGAATGATATTAACCGTGGAATTACAATTACAGATACGCTGGAAGAGATAATAATCAGTGAAAATGGAAAAATAGAAAAATTCCAAACGGTTGCCGAAAATCTGATGACAGATTATATTCAGAACATTCAGATAGCGCCAGATGGCGTTGTTACAAGCATTTATCCTGAGGCAGGAAATGAAGCTGGCAAGATAGACCTTATCAACGATGAGAGCCGGGGCAGGATATGCCGATACGGCAGGGACAATGATTGTATAACGATGCAGGGACCTTTTGAACTGAAACAGGGCGGCAGCGGAATTTCTATACGGAATCCCGTTTACCTGGAAAATGCAGACGGAGAACCGTATTTCTGGGGGTTCACAATTGCTATTATCAAAGTTCCCGATATTTTTGTGGATTCGATGCAGGCACTTACCGATTTTGGATATGACTACTGCTTATATAAAACGGTTTCCCCTTTTGATGATAAATATGATGTGATCTCGGCATCAAATGAGTCTTTGCAGAGTTCAATAACAAATGAATTTAAGCTTGGCTGCTGTTCGTTCCGATTGGCGGTAATGCCCACAGGCGGCTGGAACAAAGGCAATGATTTGCTTTTAAATATAATCATCGCACTTTGTATCGTCCTGCTCCTGACAGGTTTGACAGTTGCAATTCTCTTATCAGAAAAGCATCGTAAAACCCTCAAAATTCTGTCGGTAACAGACTCGTTAACAGGTCTGATGAACAGAAAGGGATTTGATGAAGAACTGCACAAAATAATTGGGGAACAATCGGATATAAGCTGTGTAGGCATTCAAATGGACATTGATGATTTTAAATTTATCAATGATGTGTATGGACATTCGGTTGGCGACATGGCACTTAAAACGCTTGCGCAGAGTATGAAAGACTGCTTTGCCGAAAATGCAGTATTATGCAGAAACGGCGGAGATGAATTTTCAATAGTTCTTATTGGGGTAACAGCTGAAAAAGCAAAGGAAAAGATCGAGAAATTCACCTTGGAACCGCGATATTTTACATACAATAATGAAAATCACGATTTTTTCATTTCAGTAGGATATGCGGAATTTCCTAAGAACTGCAAGGAAATTTCAAAGCTGATACAATGTGCGGATATGGCGCTTTATGAAGTGAAGCTACGCGGAAAACACAGCTGCCTTGCTTATCGAGACAATTCTAATATACAACACAGGAGCCGACTTGGCTTTGCGCTTCAGGACATATCTAAAAACCTTCCGGGGGCATTTCTGATATATAAGGCTGATCCGGAAGATGACAGAATCTTGTTTGCCAATCAGGAACTGATAAATTTTGCAGGATGCAGCGACTATGACGATTTTCTTGCTCACACTGACCATCGGTTCCGAAATCTTATCCGCCCCGATGAACAGAAGGCTGTTGAGTCAAGCATATGGGCGCAGATAAATTCCAAAACAGATGGCAACAATGATTACGTCAAATTTAACTTTGCAAAAAAAGACGGCAGCTATCACCCTGTTCTCGATCACGGCAGACTCGTGAAAAGCCGCTATTACGGAAATGTTTTTTATGTTCTGATAATGGACTGCAGTCTGGTTGAATCGTATTATACCGAAGAGCGGGATAAGATATAAGGTATACAAAAGAGCATTACATTTTGCGTAATGCTCTTTGAATTTTTGTAACAAAAATAGCCATTTCTCTTAAGCTGCGTATCCGCCAAACCACCCCGCGGCTTGAATAAGAGAGGAAAAAGTGGTAAACTAAGTCCAAAAAGGTCTAAAGAAGTCTAAGGACTAGATTGGAGTTGGTTAGAATGGATATAATAGAGCAAACAAAAAGAGATGTCAGATTGAACAATGTACGAGAAGTATCTAGCAAGCGGGAAGACAGTACTGCAATGGTGTGTCGCCAACAACATAACGCCCAAAACATACTACTGGCTTCGGAAGCTCAGAGAGAAGACTCTAAAGCATGAACAGCACGAGATAGTTCCAGTTAGAGATAGCGTGGAAGAAACGAAAGCCCCCACTGTTAACGCAGGCGTTATCCGAATAACCGGACATGGAATAACCGCTGAACTGCCACGGTACCTCTCGCCGGAGCTTCTGACAGCTCTTCTGAAAGGACTGTCGTCATGCTGAAAGAAGCGAAATTTGATCAGGCATACATTGATATTGTGTAATAAAACTTGACAGAACTCGCTCAAAATGATAAACTAAAATTAGGAGAGTGAAGGAAATGTCAGAAGCAAAGAAGTACGACAGGAGTTAGAAGGAGCAGTCAGTGAAGCTGGCACTTGAAGTGGGAGTAAAGCAAGCCAGCGACGAACTTAAAGTACCATACGGAACGCTGTATGGGTGGGTACAGGCGGCAAAGAACGGGGATCTCGACATAGAGGAACGAACTCCGGAAAACGCCATGAGCCTTGCAGAGGAGATCCGTCAGCTGAGAAGCGAGGTAAAGCGTCTGAACAAGGAAAATAAGTGGCTTCAGGAAGAGCGGGATTTTCTGAATGATGCGGCAGCTTTTTTCGCTGCGAGCCGTCGGAAGTAAACAAGCAGGAACAAATGAAGTTCATAGCGCTCAAAACTGAAAATGGAAGCGCGAAAGTCAGACGACCTGCTGAAGCGAAATTTCACAGCAGAAAAACCACTCAGCAAGTGCTTGACAGATATCACAGAAATTAAAGCTAAAAATGGCAGGCCGTATGTGTCTGCGATATTTGATTGTTACGACCTGACTGCAATAGGACTTGCAATGGACGAGAATATGAAGGCGGAATTATGCGCAGCGACAGTCGAAAATGCGGCAGCAGCGTATCCGGATTTTGATGGTGCTGTACTCCATTCCGACCGAGGAAGTCAGTATACCAGCGAGCTTTACAGATGTTCGCTGAACGAGTTTAATGTCAGGCAGAGCATGAACAGCGCCGACGGACGGTGTCATGATAATGCCCGCTGCGAAAGCATGTGGGCAAGGATGAAGAACGAGCTGTTTTACAGTCGAGGCAGGCGAAGCACAGATTACACGACCGAGCAGTTGAAAACAATGATATGGCGGTACTACATGAGTTATTGGAACAACCGCCGGATATGTTCGGCAATAGGCGGAATGCCTCCCGCCGAAAAGCGCCGCAGATATTATTCAGCCATGGCTTAGCACCCGACGCGCCGAATTGGAATAAATATCCATTTCACTACGAGTCGTGGTTATTTATTCCAATTCCCTATGTCCTCAAAATTTTTGAGTGAATTGTGTAAAGGGATATTGACAATATCATATAGTCTTTTTACCGTACCCGTTCCGGCTGTTTCCGGAGTTGTTACCGGCAACTGAGTTCTTCTCGTAGCCGAGGTGTTCGTCCATTTCAGCCTCGAGCATCTGTTCAATCGTACCGGCAAAAGCTTTTTCAGCTTTGTCTGAATGTCACCTGTAGTCTGTCAGTCTGCCATCAGATGCTTTACCAATTCCATCTCTCGTTCGTCTAATCCGTGCGTTCTTTTCATCTTCAATACCTCACTTCCTGTGGGTATTATTGCCATTTACACGGTTCGGTATTCAGCCTCTTCCATGCGGGATTGGTTGGCGGATACAATATGCTTATAACAACAATTATGATCATTGAATAGTTTTACTATTTTTGTCATTATCACACAAGATTTTCATTAGATCTCCACGGACGATTTCATCAAGCTTCTTGATTTTAGCTGCAAGTTTATCCTGCTCAATTTCCGGAAACGCTCTCCTAACCAGTTCAACGGACTTCTGCCTGATGAAATGTCCAAGATTCTTCTTTATCTTCTCGCACTCAGCCTTGATTTTATCGCACTCTGCCTGTTTCTTCTCGTATTCCATGCGCTCCCGCTGGGATCTTCGGACTGATTCACGGGTAATGCGCTCAGCCTCCTGCTGAATGATCTGCTCCTGATTCTGCCGAAGCTGTTCAGCCGCTTTACGTTCAGATTCAGCAGCTTTTTTGTCCTCGTCAGAGGTCAGTGTGTTGTTAGCAAGCTTTACAATATTGCTATGGATTTCGTTAAGCTGCTCGACCTCATCTGCATTCACAATGACATTTTTGCCGAGCCCCAGCAAGGATTTTCTAGGATTCGCAATCAATCCGGATTTCAGTACAATTTGCTTTCCAAGGTCATCGTTTTTCTTGCTGTAACTTTCGTTATCTTTCCGCAAATTATCATTTTCTGCTGTAAGCTGATTGTTCTCGAAGCGCAGAATTTCCGCTTCGTTCTCGGCAGCTACTGTAATTTCCTGCGCCTTAGAATTGGCTTTATCAAGCGTTTCCTGAGCTTTAGTGCAAATCATCTCAGCTTCGGATTCTGCTTCTTTCCTGATCTGCTTCGCTGATATTTTTGCACTCGCCTTTATGACTTCCGCGTCAACCTTTGCGTCACGAATTGCGTTAGAATAAACGTCAACCGGAAGTGTTTCACCTCTGTAATCAGCCTGCTCCTCCGCTTTTGTTTTCGTTTCAATTCCGTAGCAGTTACAGATATCTTTCAGGATCTGGCGTTCTTTATCACGCCATTCATAAAATGCCGTGATTCTATCAGTGTAACCCATGCAGGCGAGCGCTCTCTCGAATCCCAACTGCTTCTCCGGACCTTTCTTGTAGCCCTCGCCGATTGGCACGAAATCAATGTGCAGGTGCGGAGTTCCGTGCCATTCGTCATTGTGCATAACCGAGCAAGCAACGGCAAAATTCGGATTGCGTTCTTCAAAGGACGGCAGTTCAAAATCGGCTTTAATATCAGGATCATCGGCTTTGTCAAGGCGTGAATTTACTCCATTTCCAACCTTGTTGTAACGACCACCCTTGTAGTAAATTTCAAGCATTTCACGAGCCTTTTCAGCCTTTGGATTAGCAATCAGAGTCTTGCTATTTGACACAATATTCCCGTCAATATTGTAGTAATTTCTGGCAGACTTATCCCACTTAACTTTATTTCCGTTCTTGTCTATAAAGTTGTCGTACTCGTCCCTCATGAAGTTCCCGAACTCCTTGCAATCGCCAATCTGAACAACCATTTCATTGAACGATTTCACCGAATTTTTACCACGCTTGTTGGACATAAGCACAGCGTTAGCTTCCACAGAATTCGGATCAGCACCGAACAAATATTTGAAATAATTGTCCCTAGTATATGAAATTCTATCCTTGCGCTTTTGCGTAGAAATGTACTCATCAATTGAATCGCCGAAAGCTGCCTGATAGGTTTCTTTCAAGCTGCGATTCGCAAAGAAAATATTATTCACTGCGAGATCAGGATCAGTGTTGTAAGGATCGAATTCCCTGCGGTTATGCGCAAGATTTCCCGGCTGCCCCTTAGACTTACTCTTGCCCAGACCGCAATTCACATTCGTAGTAATACCAACTGGCATAGAATACGCTCCTTTCAACGCACTATCGGAAGTCGATAGTTTCATACGCCGTTACACCATTGACAGAAAGCGAGCTTTCCGTCAATGGTTGGCGCAAGGGGATACCCCTTGACCCCGAACTCATTAGCCGATTTTCGGCTGCTTTTCACCGGAGCAGGCTCCGGTCGGAATTCCCCTGATATGGGATTTTCGCATAGACCACCAACTTAATCTTTGAAGATGAAAGACCCGGAAAATAAAAAAGAGCATGAATCATATACTCAAAGTGGAGTATAAATTCATGCTCGAAATGTGTCTTGCATCCGAACCTTGCCTTAGCGAAGGGCGCAGCTCTTTCGGGGGATGTAGCGCTATGCGATTGTAGGTTCAGAACCATTGCTGTCAGCAGCGGTTCAGCCATGTATATTTTACATTATTTTGACATCATTGTCAATAGCTTTAGCTTGAAGCTGATGTAGAAAATAGGATATCTCGTTTGTTCAATTTCACGATGCATTGTCTGACTGTAAAATTGGAACTTACAAAAGTGAAATTTCTATTCCTATTACACCAAATTGATTTTGTTTTTCTTTAGAATAATATTTTTCCATATCATCGGGCGAGGCAGTATTTATGTTATCCTCATTATAACCGCATTTTAATAACGGTAAATTATCATATAGTTCAGCAAATGAAGTAAATACAAATAAATCTATGACTGTTACACATAAGGTATCATTTGAATCCTCTGTGTTTATAAACTTTATAGTATCTCCAATAGAAATTCGTTTTCTTTTTTCATCGTATAGACGCAGTTCTATCGTTTTCTTTCCATCTCTTATCTTCTGCATCGGAGATGGAGTTAAGTTCATAATGTGTTCTCTCAATTATTAATTCTCCTAACAAATTTGATTTGCCGATGATTCTATTGTAACATAAATATACAATTAAGTCAAGTAATACGGCTAACAACAATCTTAATTCAAAAAATGCACATTTGTTTTCATCGCTTGATATGCCTTAAACAAGATATTTTTTTGTCGTTGCTTGCGCAGCGGCGAATTTTTTTAAAAGTCTTTCAAGACTGAAATTTAACTAAAGGTTTGTCGTCGCGGGGCGCCGACCGGTGTGTTTTTAAAGGTCTTATAAGACCAGAAAATTTGAAGAAAGACAGGTAAAATCACATGACTATCTCAGACATCAAATTCAGAAAATCGCTTGAAAGTGGCAACCTGAAAGCAATCGCTTCCCTGACAATTGACGGCTGCATTGCAGTCCACGAAATCAAGGTAATTCAGACCGACCATCTATTTGTAGCAATGCCGAGCCGCAAGGACGAATCCGGTGCCTACCACGATATCGTTCACCCAATCAACGAGAACGCACGTAATCTCATTGAAAAAGCAGTCCTTTCAGCTTACAGAATTTACGCTGAAAGTCAGGCGCTCATATCGAACATCAACATTACTAACGACTGACACAGAAAGGAAATACCTACATGAACATCACGAACATCATATTCAGAAAGACATTTGACAGTGGTAAGCTCCGCGCAGTAGTATCAATTACGATTGACGGCTGCATTACAATCCACGAAATCAAACTTATTCAGACCGACCACTTGTTCGTTGCAATGCCCTACCGCACGGATTCTTACGGCATAAGCCACGATATCGTTCACCCCATTGGCGAAGCTGCACGTCACGAGCTTGAAAGTGCAATCATCGGCGCATACAAGGACTACATTGCGGCTCACGAAACTCCCGAAATTGAGAACTTCACGGCTTAACCTGCATAGGCTCCGGCAAATTGTCGGAGCTTTTCATTTCCTCTTATACACTTCATGTGTATTGACAATTCTAATCAGATAGTGTATAATATAGCAAACTTCAATTGTATAGGAGGACGCACATTTATGGACATTATGGCAAGAAGATTGAGGACGCTCAGAGAGAAAATGGGAATGTCGCAGGCGAAACTTGCGAAAGAAATCGGCGTAACTCAGGCGAGTGTAAACCGCTACGAAACCGCTCGCACAACACCTCCGGTGAAGATTCTGTTATTTTACGCTGACAGATTTGACGTGTCACTTGATTACATCTTCGGACGAACCGAGAAGCCGCAGGGGAAGCTCTACAATTATCAGCCGAAACCACCGGTGGATTCGGACGAAATGCGCAAATTTGTGGATATGTGTTTCGACCCGAAATCCCCCATGAACGAGCGACTAAAGCAGATCCTCATGGACCTGCTGCAACAATCTAAAGACAGCCGGGATAAGGGCTAACTATACAACCTATAGTGCTGCTCCGAGATCCCGGCGGAAGGAGTAGTATGAAAGCAGTAATTTACGCAAGATATTCAAGCGACAATCAGCGTGAAGAATCCATCGAGGGATAGGTTCGCGAATGCTTGGCATTCGCCGAGCGCAAAGGCTACACGGTAATTCGGACTTACATCGACAGAGCGCTCTCAGGGACTCGTGCGGACAACCGTCCAGAGTTCCAGCAGATGATTTCGGACAGTACGCTCAGGGAATTCCAGTATGTTATCGTCTGGAAAATCGACCGTTTTTCGCGTGATAAATTTGACAGCGTGAAGTACAAATACGCACTGAAATCAAGCGGAGTGAGTGTCATTTCTGCAACCGAGCCTATAGATGGATCGCCTGAGGGTCAGATGATGGAGTCCGTCTTTGAGGGAATTTCAGTCTATTATATCAAGGATCTGGCGCAGAAAACCAGCCGTGGAATGACCGAAAATGCGATCAAGGGTAAATTCAATGGCGGTACGTTGACCTTTGGTTACACGATTGACGAAAACCATCATTTTCAGCTTGACCCTGTGAACGCGCCGATTGTTCTGGACGTGTTTACAAGGTATTCCGAGGGAGAAACTATTCGCAGTATTCTCGATGACATCAACAGCAAGATGTCAAACAACGGTAGGAAGTTTACATATCATTTTCTGAACTGGATGCTCAATAATCGGCGCTATTTAGGGGAATACAAGTTTCAGAATACTGTAAACAACGAGGCGATTCCGCCGATAGTTACGCAGGAGCTTTTCGATAAGTGCCAGCACAGGTTAAATGTAAATAAGCACAAGGCGGGCAGCTTCAAGAATAACAAAGAAAAGTACCTGCTGACCGGAAAGATTTTCTGCGGAATTTGCGGTGCTACAATTTCCGGAATCAGTGGGACAGGAAAGTGCAAGTCAATCTATCGGTATTACAAGTGCATGAACGTCAAGAAACACAAGTGCAGCAAAAAGCCTGTGCAGAAAGAATTGATTGAGAATCTGGTTTTGAATGCGGCAATGGATATTTTCAAGGATAAGGCGCTTATCCGGAAAATCAGCAAGGCTTGCTTTGATTTGCAGTCCAAGGAAAGCCCCATGCTCCCCGCTCTGAAACGGCGGTTGAAAGAAAATCAGAAAGAAATCAAAAATCTCATGAATGCAATCAAGGCGGGAATCGTTCTGAAAACAACAAAATCCGAACTTGAAAAACTCGAAGCCGAGCAGGAGCAGCTCGAAACGAACATCGCCATGGAAAAACTCGTCAAGCCCGTGATTCCGCAGGAGAAAATTCAGGCTTGGCTGATGCGTTTTGCCGCTGCCGACCTCTCCGACCAGTCGCAGAAGCAGAAGATCATCGACATCTTCGTGAACAGCGTTTACGTCTACGATGACCGTGTTGTGATATTCTTTAACTACAAGGACGGCGAACGGTGCGTGGATTTTTCGGTGCTTAGTGATTCAGAAAATACGGAGGGCGCCATAAGCTCCAACGAAAAAAAGACGAACACCCACGAGAATGAGTGTTCGTCTTTGATTAAGTTTGGTGACCCGTACGGGAATTGAAAGTCTTTCCACGCTTTTCGTATCTTTATGCAAATTGCGGAATTTCGTATGATAGAGCCGTTTGCAGCGACTTACGGCAAATGCGTTTTCCGTAACTTTTCGTATGTTTTTGCGGGAATAATGATCAAATAATGATCAAAAAATTGCTCATAATAATATGTCTGTGGAAACATAAACCACTTGAAAATCTTTCTAATTCGTGGTATAATATAGTCAAGAAGATGGCTCATAATACAACTTGAAAGGACGATGCCGCATGGGACGAGATGTTGTATCCGCTAAGCTCGATGTAATATTCAAGAAACTGTTTACTGAAAACGAGGATCTGCTTCACTCTTTTGTTGCCAGCATGCTTGATATCCCGACTGATAGCATCAAAACGATAAAGATTTCCAATCCGGAGCTTCCTCCAGAAACAGTTGAAAGCAAGTTCAGCAGACTTGACCTGAGCCTCAACGTTGACGACAAACTCGTGAATGTCGAGATTCAGGTAAAGATGGAGCCTGATTATCGTGACAGAACGCTGTTTTACTGGGCTAAGCTGTACACTTCTGAGCTAAAAAGCGGCGAGGAATACGGCAATCTGAAGCAGACAATTACGATCAATATAATCAATTTCAATATGTTCGAGGGTCAGAACTACCACACCGAGGTAGCAGCGATGATAAAGGGCACCAACGAGGTATTCTCTGACAAATTCAGTATTCACTTCTTCGAGTTGAAGAAAATCAGCAAGCACCCGAAAACCAGCCGTGAACAATGGCTGCAATTCATTAACGCTGACAGCAGGGAGGATTTTGAGATGGTACAAGCTACAACAAATATGCCTACAATTCAAAAAGCCGTTAAGGTCATTTACGACATGAGCGAAGACACTAAAATCCGTGAAATTGCCCGTCTGCGTGAGAAAGCGCTTCATGATGAGGCTTCGGCTTTGAAGCAGGCTAAGAACGAGGGTATCGCCATGGGCAGAACAGATGAGCGCAACTTAATAATTGAAAAGATGAATGCCAGCAGCATGACCGAAGAACAAATCAAGGAAATCTTATCTTAATAACCGATAACTATAATAGCGGAGAATGTAAAACTTCTCCGCTATTTCTTTACTCACCTAACTTACTGAAAGCTATATGATGCTATGCCAATGCATTTCCAACCAATAACGAATTTAACATGAAGAGAACCGTCCCATGAAAAGAGCGCCTTTTTATCTGAAGTCACATCGACAGAACAGACTGTCATCAGATGCGCCATCATCATTAAAAATAAGGCAAATCGTTTCATTAATCTGAGTTACTTACACCTGCATATCAAGTGCGTTATATTGTTGAAATACGAGCCAAATATAAACCGCAGATTGAATTTATAAACCACAATTACCTTGACTTCAACCGCAAATTGTGATACAATTAGGTCAACGAAAGAAATCTGGAGGGCTTGGTAATGGAAAACACATTCAACGAAAATCTCCGCAGAATACGCAAGGAGAAGAAAATTACTCAGGAACAGCTTGCCGAATTCGTGGGTGTTTCCCCGCAGGCGGTTTCAAAGTGGGAAATGAACAGCTTCCCGGACGCTTCCCTGCTGCCCAAAATCGCGGAGAAACTGGAGGTTTCAATCGACGAACTGTTCGGACTTAAAAGCGAGAACATCTCCATTTACGACAGGGTTCTGGAGCATATAAAGAGTGTTCCGGCGGAAAAGCGCTTTGATGAAATGTTCAGTATCGTCAGGGCGTTTCCGCTTGCGTGCTGCGGCGCGGTGAAATACGAATCTATCCCTGAGGAGGTACTCAACTCGGAATACGACAATCACAGCCTCATAAATCAGCCGGAAGGTTTCCTTGAAATGCGCAATCCTGCGGATTTGCAGTTCGCGTTCCTGTTCCCCGAGCCGAAGTGCGGATACGATAAATTCCTAAGCTACGACGAACAGTATGTTAAGCTGTTTTCCGTGCTTTCTAAGCCGAATGCGCTCAAAGCGCTGTATTTTCTCGCGGGGCGGGACGGCACGATGTTCTTCAAAAAGGACACCCTCATGCACGAGTTGGGCATATCCGCTGAAAACGCTGCCGACATAATCAAAAGTTTCTGCGAGATAGGCTTTATATGGGAAGCCACCTTAAATGGCGGCGACAGCAGTGAGAAGATATATCAGTACATTTCGCGGTGTCAGCTTGTCGCGTTCCTTGCAGCTGCGAGATACTTCGTGAGTCCACCGAAAAATTTCAGCTACAACAACGACTGGCGCAGCGAGCGCTTTTTTAAGAACGACACCTACAAAAAGGAGGCAGGCAATGAAAAAGACTGACGAAAAGCAGAACCCGCTGCACCGGGAATACGGTCTTATGAGCAATATCCGCTGGACGCTTTCGGCAATGCGGCGGCACTCGAATGGGCTGCTTGCGCTTATCCCGATTGGCATTGTCTGCGCACCCCTGATGAACTACCTGTGGACGTTCATTTCGAAATTCGTTATCGACATGATAACCGGCGAAGCAGGCTGGCAGGCGCTGCTGTGGATAATGGGAATATTCACGGTGATACAGCTTGTTTCCACCATGCTGAACACCTATTACAACAGCGAAACAGGGTGGAGGTTCATTGACACGCGTTTCAAACTGGTAGGCGAAAAGAACCGCAAGGTAATGACAATTGATTTCGAACACCTTGAAAATCCCGATGTCATGGACTGCTACCAGAAAGCAAGCAACGCCTGCAACGGAAACGGCGAGGGTGTTGAGGGAATGATGCGGAAGCTTGTGAATTTCATCATGACGCTTGCGGTGACGGCGGTCGGGCTGTGCATTCTCGGCACGTTCAACCCGTGGATAATCCTTGCGCTGGCGGCTATTTCCGCCGTGACCTGCTTTGTCGGCAACAAATTCAACAGGTTTTCCAAGGAGAAAATATGGGACCCCCTCGCACCGTGGTGGCGCAAGGATAACTATATGCGCTGGCAGATAACCGATTTCACCCCCGCGAAGGATATAAGACTTTTCGGGCTGCGCGGCTGGCTTGTTGGCAAGTTCCGCGAGCTTAAAAAGGAGCGCTTTGAAGCTCAGAAAAAGAATGCGGTGCTGTGGTTCTGGGTTTCGGTTTTTTCGTACGTTATGGTTTCGCTTTCGCACTGCGTTATCTACGGGTGGCTTATATGGTCGGTGGCTTATGACGGGCTTTCAATAGGCGATTTCAGCATGTATCTTGCTTCGGCTGCAACGCTGTTTCAGTACATAAATTCGCTGTTCAACGGTATCGGCGAGCTTATGAATCTAAGCCGTCAGGTGGACGATTTCCGCAGTTTTATGGACTTTAACGGCGGTGACAGCGACAACGGCGGAAAGCCTGTCCCCGAAGCGGAAAAATACGAGTTCGAGTTCCGCAGCGTTTCGTTCAAGTACCCAAAATCCGAGAATTATGCGCTGAAAAATCTATCGCTTAAACTTAACGCAGGCGAACGGCTCGCGGTCGTGGGTCTGAACGGCGCAGGAAAATCCACGTTCATTAAGCTGCTCCTGCGGCTGTACGAGCCGACCGAGGGCGAGATCCTGCTGAACGGAGTGAATATCCGCGAATACAACAAGCGCAGCTACTACCGAATTTTCGCGCCTGTTTTTCAGGATGTGGAGTTGTTCGCGTTCCCGCTTGCGGAGAATGTTTCCATGCAGTCCCCCGATAAAACCGACAAGGCGCTTGCGGAGAAATGCCTTGTTGACGCAGGCTTTGGCGAAAAACTCGCGGAGCTTCCGCGCGGAGTTGACACCGAAATTCTGAAAGTAATTCACGACGACGGAGTAGACCTATCTGGCGGCGAAAAGCAGAAATTGGCGCTCGCGAGGGTGCTGTACAAGGGCGCTCCGGTGGTGGTTCTGGACGAGCCTACCGCCGCTCTTGACGCTATCGCAGAGAGCAAGCTCTACAACGATTTCGACAATCTGACTGGCGGAAAAACAGCCGTCTACATCAGCCATCGGTTAAGCTCAACGCAGTTCTGCAACAACGTTGCGATGTTCAAGGACGGCGAGATGTGCGAGTACGGAACTCACGACAGCCTTATGAAGAAAAACGGCGCGTATGCGGAGATGTTCCGCTTGCAGGCGCAGTATTACGTTGACAAGGAGGCGGCAAATGTCTGAACAAAAGCAGAAAGGAATCACGCGGGAAACGCTGAAATTCGTGTTCAAAACCGCATGGAAAGAGCGCCCGTCCGTGTTTCTTGTTTATCTGATGAAATTCATCTCGGAATTTGCGTCAAAAATGCAGAACGCAATTATGGCGAAGCTGATAATCGACGAGCTGGTGCTTGTGATAACAGGCGCGGAGTTCGCACAGCACCTGACGAACGCGGCGATTTTCGCGGGATTGTACATAGTAATTCAACTGCTGACAGGCGTTCTCGGCAGTGCTGCAACTCAGCTTGAATCGGTTCATCAGGAGTGGTTCAGCGAGTATGTTGACATTCAGCTTGCAGACCGCACCATGAAGATGGATTTCGAGCATACGGAGGATCCCGAAGCGCTTGACGCGCTCGAAAAGGCGCAGGAGGGCATGAGCTGGTACAGCGGCGGAATTGTCGGAGTGCTCGGCGCGGTGTTCGGGCTGGTGAATAATATGGCGGCATTGCTCGGAGTTTCGCTGATAATCCTGTTTACCTGTCCGTGGCTGCTTCCGGTGCAGATAGCGGCGCTTGTGGTAATAACAATTCTCAATGCAAAGAACAACAAAATTGACCGCGACAGCTTCCTTGAACTTGCGAAAAGCAACCGCGTTTTCGGGTATGTATTCTGGCAGCTTGCGGATTTCAAACTTGGCAAGGATATCCGCCTTTACGACAGCACGGACATGATGTGCGGCAAGGCGCAGCATTTCTCCGATGAGCAGATAGGAATATGGCGCAGCACCATGAGAAAACAGCGCAAAAACAGCTGGGGCATGGACGTCGTGAATGCCCTGCGCGATGGGATAAGCTACTTCTACATTGGATTCCTGGCGGTCACAAGGGTCATCACCGTGGGCGATTTCTCGATGTGCGTCAGTGCTGCGGGTACGCTCTACTGGAGCCTTTACGGAATAGTCAGCGGAGTTCAGGACGTCAGCCAGAAGTGCGCCTACGCTCACCGATACATTGAATTCATGCGTTTCCCCGAGGCAATGGAAAAGGGTACAAGATCCGTAAAGCAGGGCGAGCACACGATAGAATTCCGCCATGTGAGCTTCAAATATCCCCGCTCCGAAAAACTCGTTCTGCGCGATATAAACCTCACGATAAAATCGGGCGAACACCTCTCAATTGTCGGGCTGAACGGGGCGGGAAAAACTACGTTCATAAAACTGCTGTGCAGGCTGTACGATGTTACGGAGGGCGAGATCCTCATTGACGGTGTGAATATCAAGGAGTATTCCGAGGAGGAGTACCGCAGGCTGTTTTCCGTTGTGTTTCAGGATTTTCAGCTGTTTGCGTTCAGCCTGCGTGAAAATATTGCTTTCGGAGAACAGCCGGACGACAAGGAACTGGAGCGCGTGCTGAAACTTGCGGGACTGTGGGAGGACGCGCAGAAGCTCCCGAACGGGCTTGACACCATGCTCTACAAGAGCTTTGACGAGAACGGCACCGACCTTTCGGGCGGACAGCGGCAGAAAACCGCGATCGCCCGGGCGCTGTACCGCAACGCGCCTGTGGTTATCCTTGACGAGCCGACCGCCGCTCTCGACCCGGTTGCGGAATATGAGATTTATCGTCAGTTCAACACGCTTGTCGGCGGGAAAACTGCGGTGTATATTTCGCACAGGCTTTCAAGCTGCAAATTCTGCGACAGCATAGTTGTTTTTGCTGACGACACGATAAAGGAAAACGGCACGCACGAACAGCTTGTTGGGATCAACGGCGGGATTTATGCTGGAATGTTCGCGGAACAGGCGAAATACTATGCTGAAGGCTGAGAGAATACCCTTTGAAAAGAAATAACGGTGTGCTTAGAAATCCAAGCGCACCGTTATTGTTATGCCGCAAGCTCGCTCAAAATCTTAACGTCAGGAAACGAACCCGGTATTCACAGTTATATACTCCTCCTCAAGAACGACCCTTATTCCGGTAAGTTCGCCCAGACCGCTGTCAGATTTCTCGCGCTCAGCGGTCAGAGCTACCGTGCCGTCCGAGTCGAGGTAAGTTATGATTTCCGTGATGGTATCGTCAACGGCTACCGTATCATCAAAGTATTTCACGGCTTCACCGTTATAGTAAAGCCTGCCGTCCCTGTATGTCAGACCGAATTTTTCGTACTTGCTGAAAAGTTCCTCGTCGCTGACATTATGTTCGATGGTTGTGTATGCCTCGGTCGTATCATCAGATATATAAACCGTGCCGTCTTCTTCGGCGGTTATCTGATAGGATTCGTCTGTGCTAAGCTGAACGTCTGTGTCGTCTTCTACCCGATAATATGAATACACAATATCATCGTAGCTTCCATTTACGGGTTTTGAAATATGCGCGCCGTTTTTGATATCCTCAAGATTCTGCTCATAGAGCGCGATCGTTTCATCAGCAATATCCTGCGTCCAGATAAAGTCGCCGCTAGACTGCGTCCAGCCGGCTGCGCCCTGCTTTACAAGTTCGGCGATATTCTTCTTTTCCTGCTCCAGCCATGCCTTGTACTCATCGTAGGTCCACCACTCAACATCGGCATACTCATTGCTGTCAAGATCAGTTACATCGGCGGTTTCCGTTTCAGCGGGAACTTCTTCCCGCGTATATCCATCGGAGTTCACTGCTGCAAAAGCTGTGGTAGTCCCTGCAATGAGGCATGCAGAAACAATGATTCCGGCGAGTGTGGTTTTCTTGAATTTCATAATAACTTCAATCCTTTCTCGGACAGCATTCCTGCCGAATGCAGCTCCGGCGGAAATGCTGCGCTTTTCTTCCAGTCTGATGAGAGCCATCGCGTAATCCTCGCGCTTGCAGCCGAGCTGTTTCAGTACCGCTTCATCGCAGGAAAGCTCAATATCCTGATTTGCAAGCGCGAACATTGCCCAAGCCAGAGGATTGAACCAGTGAACGCATGCGGCAACGGACATAACAAGCTTCATCAGCACGTCAAATCTGCGGATATGCACAAGTTCATGCGCAAGCGCAAAACGCATTTCATCACTGTCTGCGGGCAGATTTTTCGGGAGTATTATCACCGGATTCACAATGCCGTAGGTCATCGGAGAAGTCACTCTGTCGCTTACCTTCACTGTTATTTTCCGGCGAAACCTTTCTGCGAATATGTGGGATTGAATTTCCGTATCGTCTGTCGGCAGAGCCTCGGAAAGCTCCCTGCGGCTGCGGAGGTGCAGCGCGGTCATTATCCCAAGCGAGATAACAACTCCGCCAGCCCAGACGATTTCGAAAATCAAATCATAGTTCGGAGCGCCGCTTGTTCCGGAGGTAGATTCCGGCGGTTCTGACGGCGCAAATTCACGCACAATGACATTTTCAGGCTGTGTATTTTCATGTGGAATATTAACGGAAAAGGAAAACGGAACAAGCATTCGCAGCGCCACTATCGCCCATAAAATCACAAACAGCCGCTTTGGCAGCCTGTGAATAAACAGCGACCTTATCACGATTATCGCAGCGATGATAGCCGACGCTGAAACCGTCATGCTGAGCAGAGTTGTCATTTCAGATCCTCCACCAGCTTTTTCAGACTCTGTATCTCCTCGGCTGTAAGCCGTTTAGCGCCAAGCAGAGCTGCTATCAGCTTATCCGACGAGCCATCGTACATCTTGTCGATAAGTTCGTTTGTTTCCGCTTCCTGTACTTCCTTTCGGGAAATGAGCGCGCGGCAGATGAAGCCAGGCTCCGACCTGCCGGCTGCGCCCTTATTTATACACTTTTTTATTACGGTGTAGGTGGTGGTTTTGCTCCAGCCTACCTGCCTGTTCAGTATTTCCGCAATGTCCTTTGCTGAAGTATCGCCCTCCTTCCAGAGTATGTCCATAACTTTAAGTTCAGAGTCAAACAGTTTGATTTCCATGGTTCAGGGTTCCTTTCTATTGCAATAGAATGTGATCACAATATTATTCTACTGCATTAGAATTGATTTGTCAAGTGGGTTGGCTATTTTTCATAATTCTATCACAATAGAATGAAAATGCTAAACTCAAATCAACCATCAATAACACCATTTTTAGGATCATAACAGCTTAATTATTCTATTTAACAAACAGATTCACGGATCAGAATTAAAATAATTCTCCTTTTTCTTCAACGATATTGACTGTGAATCCGTGCCATGGACCAACCGATTTTGTGTGACACTAACACAAAAATTTTCTGTTCAAGCCCCCCAGATTTTCGCACACATCTTGTAAGTGTCTCAGCGACATAGACTCATAATCTGACAGAAACAGGAAACATTTTTCGAG
>ENA-UESU01000187-UESU01000187.1-human-gut-metagenome-genome-assembly--contig:-NODE-187-length-52312-cov-17.725299_pt1 | contig 52312 bp, 41 predicted proteins | sample MGYA00243007_ERZ508008 | MGnify/ENA primary metagenome ERZ508008 (study PRJEB26167, sample SAMN06115399) | human gut metagenome | host: Homo sapiens | place: China:Henan | collected 2016-06-23...
AAGCCGTCGGCCGTTCCCCGACTTTTTCGCCCTGCGGACACTTTTGGCACCACCTTTTGGTGACAAAAGGTGGTAAAGATTTTCTTGCAGGAAATTCCCGAAGAGAAGGTCGGGATTTTCCCAAAGAATCGATCGGGAAATTTTTCTTCTCTCAGATTTTTTCTTGTGCTTTTGGCTTGATCCAAAAGCACCAAAAGATCAAGCACGGCGAAAATAGCGGAAGCAGTGCGATCCCGCAGGCCGAAGGCCTGCTAAATGAGAAGAGAGGAATTCAAATCGCAATAAATCAACGTTGCGCGGAGCGCACAACAGACTCCGCCTCGAAAAATTCAGATCTTCAACCTCCGCCACCGTCCGCTGCGGATGTAGGCATAGGAGAGCGCCAGCGAGATCAGATAATAGACGTGGTCGGCCGTCCAGCAAAGCGCCACGTCGGCCCGGAGGACATAGACGAGCCACAGCGTATAGAGCGTATAGGCCGTGACGCAGACCAGCGTAATTCCGAGCGCCGTACGCGTATTGCCCGTGCCCGAAACGCTGAACTGATAGATGAAGGCCGGCACGCACGGCACGATCGTCGTGAGCATGACCCAAAGCGACGGCACGGCGGCGGCAATCAACTCCGCATTGCCCGTATAGGCACCCAGCACCACGCGGGGCAAAAGCGCGAAGAGCAGCGATACCGGCAGTACGAAGGCGAAGCAGAGGCGCACCATACGCCGGCACAGCCCCCATACCCGATCCGCCTCGCCAGCTCCGATCAGGTTGCCGACCAGCGAGCTGGCCGTCGAAGCGAAGGCGTTGATGAAGAGGAAGACCACCGACGAGATGCTGCGCACCATATTCGTAACGGCGAGCGGCCGCTCGCCCAGGTTTTCGATCGCCACGAAGAAGATGAACCAACTGATAAAGGCGATCGCCTCCTGCAACATGATCCAGACCGAAACCCCGAACACCTGCCGGAGAATCTTCCACTCGATTCCCCTGAACCGGAACAGGCCGTAGGCCCGCCACGCGACACGACGATAGGTGTAGACGACGAAAAAGACGAGCGACACGGCCTCCGAAATGACCGAAGCGATGGCCGCGCCTGCGATTCCGAGCGGCGGAATCCCCCACCCTCCGAAAATCAGCAGGTAGTTCAGCACCACGTTCGTCAGGACCATGACCACCGAGTTGGCCGTCAGGATACGGGTATTGGTCGTCCCGACGTAGAAGGCGCGGAACATCGCCGCGGCGAACGAGAAGAAGAACCCGAACGTACGGTAGCCGAGATACGACTCGGCGGCGGCGCAGATCGCCCGCGACTCGATCAGATGTCCCAGCAGCCACGGCGCCAAGGCCCGCGACACCCCGAAAAAGAGAACGGCCATGCCCAGCAGAAACCACATTCCCTGCATGAAGATCGGCCCGATTCCTGCGAGATTGCCTTCGCCGTTGCGGCGCGCGATAAGCACTTGCGCACCGATGCTGAACCCGAACCCCACCATGAAGATCGTCAGGTAGAAGATGCCCGCAATGGCCGACGCACCCAACTCGACCTCGCCCACATGGCCCAGGTAGATCGTGTCGGTCAGCCCGATGAGCTGCTCCATCATCAGACTCAGCAGCACGGGGAAGGTTATTTTCAGAATTTGTCGATTGGTAAAACGCATCGTCGTCTAAATTTCGGGGATACAAAGATAGGAATAAAGCCGGGAGCGAAAGCAAATTTCGGTTGCATTTTGCCGAGGCGGAGTATCCGAGGCGAAACCAGAGATACGAAAATCGGGAAGAAAAGCCCAGCTTTTCCTCCCGACGGGGTGACGTCCGTCGCGGAACGTCAATACCGGTAATGCTCCGCCTTGTAGGGGCCGTCGACGTCGACGCCGATATAGTCGGCCTGCCGCTGCGAAAGACGGGTCAGTTCGACGCCCAGATTGTCGAGATGCAGCCGTGCGACCTCCTCGTCCAAGTGTTTCGGCAGGCGGTAAACACCTACCGGCATCTCCTTCTGCCACAGCTCGATCTGCGCAAGACACTGATTGGTGAACGAGTTGGACATCACGAACGAAGGATGCCCCGTCGCACAGCCGAGGTTCACCAGCCGTCCTTCGGCCAGCACGAAGATCGAATGGCCGTCGGGGAAGGTGTATTTATCGACCTGCGGCTTGATCGTCGTCTTCACCGCAGACGAAGCGTCGAGCCGCGCCATCTGGATCTCGTTGTCGAAATGGCCGATGTTGCAGACGATCGCCTGGTCGCGCATCCGCTCCATGTGTTCGAGGGTGATGATGTCGCAGTTGCCCGTGCAGGTGATGAAGATGTTACCCTCGGCCAGCGCGCTCTCGACGGTCTTCACCTCGAAGCCCTCCATCGCGGCCTGCAACGCACAGATCGGATCGATCTCGGTGACGATCACCCGCGCGCCGTAGGCCTTCATCGAGCGGGCGCAGCCCTTGCCCACGTCGCCGTAGCCGCAGACGACCGCCACCTTGCCGGCGATCATCACGTCCGTGGCCCGCTTGATGCCGTCGGCCAGCGATTCGCGGCAGCCGTAGAGATTGTCGAACTTCGATTTGGTACACGAGTCGTTGACGTTGATCGCAGGCACGAGCAGTTCGCCCGCCGCCTCCATCTGGTAGAGCCGGTGTACGCCCGTGGTCGTCTCCTCGCTTACGCCGCGCCATTCGGCCACCGTACGGTGCCACTTCGAAGCATCTTCGGCAAGGATCGAACGCAGCGTTCCGAGGATCACGGCCTCCTCGTGCGACGAGGGGGCGTAATCGAGCGTCGAGGCGTCGTTCTCGGCCTTGTAGCCCTTGTGGATCAACAAAGTCGCATCGCCTCCGTCGTCGACGATCAAGTTGGGCCCCTTACCGCCCGGGAACGAGAGCGCCATGGCCGTGCACCACCAATATTCTTCCAGCGTCTCGCCCTTCCACGCGAAGACCGGCACGCCGGCTTCGGCGATGGCTGCCGCAGCGTGATCCTGCGTCGAGAAGATGTTGCACGAGCACCAGCGCACGTCGGCACCCAATTCGACGAGCGTCTCGATGAGCACCGCCGTCTGGATCGTCATGTGCAGCGACCCCATCACCCGCACCCCGCGAAGCGGTTTCTGCGGGCCGTATTTGCGGCGCACCGCCATCAGACCGGGCATTTCGTGCTCCGAGACCTCGATCTCCTTACGCCCCCATTCGGCCAACGACAGGTCGGCGACCTTGTAGGGAATCGATTCATCCAAATACATCGTATTCTCGTTTTTAGTTTGATTCAGCGGTGCAAAGATACGAATAAGCGAGGGCAATGTCAAATTTATTTGAACATTGCCGAACGGGAGTATCTTCGGCGAAGCCAAAGTACGGAAAGTCGAGAGCAGAAGCAAACATTCATGTCTGATTATGCAGAGATGGAGTATTTTTGGCTTCGCCTTAGATACGGATTTTCGCACGCATCCCCAACGAGTCGCGCAGACTTCCGTCCGCACCGTCCCGCCGCCCGTTCAGAGCATCTCGGCCTGCCGCAAAGCCTGCCCCACCAACGCGTCGGGACGCAGCCACTCACGGTAATAGGCCGCATTGGCCTCCTTCATGCGCTGCACGGCGTCGGGACAGCGCATCAGCAAATCGACCTGCGCCACGCACTCCTCGGCCGAGGCATAACCCAGGTAGTTCACACCCTCGCGGAAACCGCCCGGCACCTCGTAGACGAAACGTTCGTTGACGACGGCACGGGCCGCAGCCACGTATTCGCCCGTCTTCCAGCCGATCGAGTCCCACAAACCCGTAGAGCCGATGCAGATGTCGCTGCGGCGCATCAGGCGCAGGTAACGGGCGCGATCGGTGTACTTCTCCGCGACGATCAGTTCGGGACAAAGGGCTCGTGCCAGGGGCGTATCCGTCACCCCGCCCGTAAAGTTCCGGGGATAACGTTCACCGAGCGCCCGCACGATAGCGATTCGCATCGCATTGATCGCCCGGTTCTGCTCGCCCTCCCACAGCCGCGTGAGAAAAAGGATCTTCAATCTCTTCGCCGCAACCCTGCGTCCCGCTCCGCATTCGAACTTTTCCACCGTAAAATACTCTCCCTCCTCCGCAGGACGCGGACGCAACAGGGCGATCAGCCGTTTCCGCAACGATTTGATTTCGACGGGAACCGGATTAATCGGATTCTCCGGACAGGTCACATGGTAGTTGAAGCCCAGCGGGCGGATCTTGGCGCGAACCTCCGCCGGAAAGACTCCGTTGCGGAACGTCGAACAGCTGCGTTTGAAATAGAGGTCTACCCCGCGGATGTAAGCCGCCGCGGCCACGACGTCGAAATTGTAGCCGTCGAGCATGTCGAACGCGATCCGGCGGCCGCCGACGAACGCTTCGACCAGATGCGGATGTGGATACTCCTCCCGCCGGTGGCCGGCGTCTTCGATCGTCAGTGCGATCCGACGCCGGCGTGCCAGCATCAGAAACCCCGTCACGACCTGGCTCGTATGCGCACTGCGCGACACGAGCCGCAACCGGACATCGGGGTATCCGGCGAAGAGAGATTCAACGGAACCGGCGTCCATACCTCATTGCGGATCAAGCGGTTCTCCTCCTCCGCCGCAGACCTCGCGGCGGTCGTCCCCGATCTGGCGGAACAGCTCCTCCACCGAACCGAACCGCCGTTCCGGACGGATGAAGCGCAGCAGCTCCACCCGCAGCCGACGACCGTAGAGGTCGCCCTCGAAGCCGAAGATATTGGTCTCCAACAGACGGCGCCGGCCGTCGACGGTCGGCTTGTAGCCCAGATTCGACATGGCGTCGTACATGCGTCCGTCCACCTCCACGCGCGAGGCATAGACTCCGTCGCGCGCATCCAGCGCCGCGTCCGCCTCGATATTGGCCGTAGGGAAGCCCATGCGGCCTCCGAGACTGTTCCCGTGGACGACGATCCCTTCGATTATCATACGATTCAGATTTTCTCCGTGAGTTTCTGTACCAGCCGGAACTGCGAGAAGAACTCCTTGGCGAAGACGCGCAGCACGGTGTACGACGGGATCGCCAGCAGCATTCCCACGATTCCCGCCAGCGATCCGGCGATCAGGATAACGATGAATATTTCGAGCGGATGCGCCTTCACCCGTTCCGAATAGAGCGTGGGTTGCAGCACGAAGTCGTCGAACCCCTTGATGATGAGCAGCGATCCGGCGATAACGAACATCGTGTGCCCTGTGGTCATCCCCTCGATCGGCGTCACCACGCCCATGAAGACCGACATCACGCCGCCGATGAGCGGGCCGGCGTAGGGCACGACGTTCATCACGCCCATGATGAGCCCGATGAAGAAGGCGTCCTGCGTCCGCATACCGAAGAAGATCATCGTGACCGAAATCACGATCATCAGGATGCAGCTTTCGCTCAGGATTCCTGTAAAGTAGCGCATCAGCAACTGCGAGACGGAGGACATCGCCCGCTCGATATTGCCGTGTACACGCTCCGGAAAGGGTGCTTTGAGCATCGACAGGAATAACTCGTCGTCTTTGAGGAAGAAAAAGGTGATGAACGAGATCGAAAAGAAGGCGATCACGGCCGAGAGCGTCAGACTGACGATCGACGAAAAGGCCGTATTGATCGTATCGTAATCGAAGATGCTCTTGAACCACTGGATCAGCGAATCGGTCAGCGAAAAACGTTCGTCGGGCAGGGCGAACAGATCGTGGAGATACTCCTGCATACGGGCGATCGGCTCCTCGACGGAACGGAGCACCGAACCGAAGTCGAGCGTAGCGAACTGGTAGAGTTTGTCGAAGACCAGCGGGACGAAGAGCGTACACGCCACGACGAAGAGCACCCAGATCAGGATCAGCGTCGCCAGCGCCGCCGCCCAGCGGGGAAGGTGCCAGCCCCGTATCCGCAGCCGCGCCAGACGGCCGACCAGCGGTTTGAAGATGATCGCCAGCAGCGCCGACACCAGAATATAGACGACGATCGAACGGAAATACCACATCAGAAACGCCACCGCAACGGCAATCAACAGGCCGACGGTGTAGCGTGCGAGTGTGGGAGGCGTAAGCAACATGTTCGTTCGTAAGTTTGTCTCGTCTTGCGGAATCATCCGGCTCCGACCGTCCGGCTCTTCGAGTTCTCCGTATCCCTCCCGCGCCGTTACACGGTCGAGGGAGCGAAACAGGCCGGCGGCGACGGATGCGGCGTTCTATTTCGTCTGCGGTTTCAGCCGCGCGATCGGCGTCTGCGAGCCGACGACGGGATCGCCGATCTCGACCAACACTTCGCTGTCTTTGGGCAGCAGCACGTCGATGCGCGAACCGAACTTGATGAACCCGCACACGTCGTTCTGCTTGACCCGCTCGCCGACCTTCATGTAGGAGACGATACGCCGTGCGATGAGTCCGGCGATCTGACGGAACAGCACGTGGCGGCCGTCGTCCAGGCGCACGACGGTCGTCGTCCGCTCGTTCTCGGTCGAGGACTTGGGGTGCCACGCCACGAGGAACCGGCCCGGATGATACTTGAAATACTCGACCACGCCGCCCACCGGAAGCCAGTTCATGTGGACGTTGGTGATCGACATGAAGATCGAGATCTGCATCATCTCCCGATCGAGATACTCGCTCTCGTGTACCGGTTCGGTCACGACCACACGGCCGTCGCAGGGGGAGAAGACCAGATCGGCGTCATGTATTTTCACGCGGCGCGGCTCGCGGAAGAACGCCACGATGAAAAACCAGAAAAGCAGCATCAGTACGACCAGCACCCACACGAGCGTACCGTTGTCGTGGCTGCTCAGCAGGCGATAGATCCCCGTACCGAGCAGCAGGCAGATCAGGCCGGTGATACCGATGATTTTGTAACCTTCCTTATTGATTTTCATTGTCAGTAAAGATTAGTCGTTATACGAACCTGCCGACCAGCAGCAGGTAAAGGAAGACATAGGGCGCCGAAAGCAGCAGCGCGTCGAAACGGTCCAACACACCGCCGTGACCGGGGATCACCTGCCCCGAATCCTTGACCCCAGCCTCCCGCTTGAACATCGACTCCACCAGATCGCCCGCTACGCCGGAGAGCGAGGCGACGAGCGCCAGGCCGCCCCAGACCCAATAATTCGCATCGAGCGCATACGCGGCGGCGAGTCCCGTCGCCACGGCGCCCGCGAGGCCGCCGAAGAATCCCTCCCACGACTTCTTGGGCGAGAGGCGTTCGCACAGGCGGTGCCGCCCGAAGGTCATCCCCACCAGATAGGCGAAGACGTCGTTGGCCCAGATGATGAAGATATAGCACAGCACCGTTTCGGGACGCCACACGCCGTCGCCGGCGAGCACCGGAACGTAGAGCAGCAGCGACAGCGGCACAGCGACGTACAGCACGCCCAGCAGCGTCGCCCCCAGATTGGCCAGCGGCGTGGCGCTGCGACGGAACAGTTCGCAGACGAAGAGCGTCGGCAGCAACAGCCCGATGTAGAGCAACAGGTACAGCACGGCTCCGCCGGCCTCGTCCGTCACCGACCGGCTGAATTGCCGGAAAACGATGAAATTCAATGCGAATAGCAGCACGCCGACCGCCAGTCCCATCCATCGCTGGGGCGAAAGCCCTGTCTCGCGGGCCAATTTGTAAAACTCCGTCTGACCGCCCACGAGAATCAGCAACAGCAACGCGCCGAAGCTCCATTGCGATCCCAAAACAGCGCCGACGAAGACGGCGACCAGCACAAGACCGCTGAGCGTCCGCACCATCAGGTTCTTCATTTTCATCCGTTCTTTAAGCTTCGGTTAATTCATCGGCCGCGGCCTTGCCTCCGGCACCCTCCTCCGGTTTCGTTCCAGCAGCACGCTTGGCCGACTGCGCCGAAGGACCCAGAATCCGTTCGATATCTTCGGCATAGATCGTCTCCTTTTCGAGCAGCAGGTCGGCCATCGCATTGATCCGGTCGTTCTTCTGCTCGATGATCTTCCGTGCACAGGCATAGGCGTCCTCCAACATGCGGCGCACCTCGCAATCGATGTCGCGGGCGGTCTGCTCGCTGAAAGGTTTGGTGAAGGTATCGCGCGTACCCGTCGAATCGTAGTAGCTGATCGGGCCGATCTTCTTGCTCATACCGTAGTAAGCCACCATCGCGTAGGCGGTTTTCGTCGCCCGTTCCAGATCGCTCAATGCACCCGCGCCGAGCGTCCCGTAGTTAACCTCCTCGGCGATCCGGCCGCCCAACAGACCCGCCAACTGCTCTTCGAGCGCTTCGTTGGTGACGTGCACCCGCTCCTCGTCGGGCACCGACCACGTGGCACCGAGACTCTTGCCGCGCGGCACGACGGTCACTTTCAGCACCGGATCGCACTCCGCGAGCGACCACATCACCGTCGCGTGACCCGCCTCGTGGATCGCCGTGGCGCGACGTTCGGAGGCCGTCATCGGCATGTTCCGTTTTTCGAGTCCGCCGACGATACGGTCGATCGCCGACATGAAATCGTCGCGTCCGATGCTCTTCTTGTCGTGCCGGGCGGCGATGAGCGCTGCTTCGTTGCAGACGTTGGCGATGTCGGCACCCGAAAAGCCGGGCGTCTGACGCGCCAGAAAATCGCGGTCGATCTCCTTGTCCAGTTTCAGGTTGCGCATGTGAACGGCGAAAATCTCGGCCCGTTCGTGCACGTCGGGCAGGCCGACGTCGATCTGGCGGTCGAAACGGCCGGCACGCATGAGCGCCTTGTCCAGAATATCGACGCGGTTGGTGGCCGCCAGCACGATCACGCCCGAATTGGTCTGGAAGCCGTCCATCTCGGTAAGCAGCTGGTTGAGCGTGTTCTCCCGTTCGTCATTGCCCGAAAATCCGGCGTTCTTGCCGCGGGCGCGACCGATCGCGTCGATCTCGTCGATGAAGACGATGCAGGGCGCCTTCTGCTTGGCCTGCTCGAACAGATCGCGCACGCGCGAAGCACCCACGCCGACGAACATCTCCACGAAGTCCGAACCCGAAATCGAAAGGAACGGCACGTTGGCCTCGCCGGCCACGGCCTTCGCCAGCAGCGTCTTGCCCGTTCCCGGAGGGCCGACGAGCAGCGCCCCCTTCGGAATCTTGGCACCCAGATCGCGGTATTTTTCCGGCTTGCGCAGGAAATCGACGATCTCCATTACCTCGACCTTGGCCTCCTCCAATCCGGCTACGTCCTTGAACGTCACACGCTTGGGCGCATCCTTGTCGTATACCTGCGCCTTGGCCTTGCCGACGTTCATCAGCCCGCCGCCCGCAGCGCCTCCGCCGCGCGACATGCCGCGCATAATGAAGAACCACACGCCGATGATGAGCACCCACGGCAGAAAATTGACGAGCAGGTTCATCCAGCCGTTCTCCTTGTTCTCGTAACGCACCGGAACGCTCTGTCCCGACTGCTGCTCGGCGGCTTTCAGATCCTCGCGGAAGGCATCCACCGAACCGATGTTGAATACCAGCTGCACCCCCTCGTCGGGCAGCCGTTTGAACTGGGGCTGCGTCGAATCGGTACGGTACTTCTCGACCGCATCCTTTTTCAGGAACACCTCGGCCACGTCGCGGTTCACCACCTCGATCCTCTCCACGTCGCCGCTGCGAACCATCCCTTCGACCGTATTCCAGTCGCTGCGGACAGGCTCCGTATTCTCCGCACCGTAAAGCGAATAGCCGATGATGAAGGCCGCCACCAGCACGTAAATCCACATATAGGAGGGACGCGGCATGATCGGGTTGCGCTGGCCGCCGTCCTTTTTCTTCTTTGCTGTCATAAAATCTCTTTACTCCTCGTAATCATAACGTTTGAGCGGCGCATCGGCCCACAGCTCCTCCAATTTGTAGAAGGAACGCAACTCGGTCGTGAAGATATGTACCACGACGTCCATGTAGTCCATCGCCACCCAGAGACCCGTCTGCTTGCCTTCGACGCGCCATACCTTTTCGCCGAGCTTCTCCTCGACGGCCTCCTCCACGCCGTCGGCGATCGCCGCGACCTGCATGGTCGAATCGGCGTTGCAAACGACGAAATGCGAACAGATGGCGCCGTCGAATCCCGAAAGGTCCAACGATACAATATCCTTACCTTTTTTATCCTGAATCGCACCGACTATCGTCTCAATCAATTTTTCCATATTCCAATATTCCGTAATAGCCCGCTATATCCGTGCAAAGATAGTAAATAAATCGGAAATCGACGAAAAACGGCGACGGAATGAGCGGATTGCCCCGGCGCACGGACCGTACCGCAGAAGGAAAGCCCCCTCCTGCATAACGAGCGCCTTCCCCGCGCAACGCCTATTTGCGGTAGGTGCGGATCGATTCGGCGAGCGCCTTGATGATCGAAGATTTGACGAACGTGCGCCGCACGGCGATGGCGATCTTGCGCGACGTGGCGCCTTTGGCCAATGTCTTGACGCGGTCGCGGTGCTCCTTGGGCACATATTCGACGGCCATTTCGGGGATGATCGTCACGCACTGCGTGCAGTCGACGATACGCATGAGCGTATCGAGCGAACCCGACTCGAAATAGTAGTGCGACGGCACGCCCCGCTTGGCCTGACACAGTTCGATGACCTGGTCGCGCATGCAGTTGCCGTCCGAGAGCAGGATCAGATCGCGCAGGTCGATGTCTTCGATGCGAACGTTCGAACGTTCGTAGAGGGGGTTGTCGGGCGAAACGTAGATGAAGAAACGGTCGTCGAAAAGCTCCTGCTCCTGAATTCCGTCGCCGCAGGTGCCGCCGGCCACCAGCGCGGCGTCGATGCGGTCGTGCTTCATCGCATCGACGATGTCGCGCGTCATCAACTCCTTGACCTCCAACTCCACATGGGGATAGTCGTGCACGAATCCCGGCAGGAACTTGTGCAGCAGGTAGGGCGCGACGGTCGGGATGACGCCCAGACGCAGCCGCCCCGCTATTTCGCCCTTCAACTCGGCGACCGATTCGCGGATATTGTCGTAGGCCCGCAGCGTCTCGCGGGCCCGTTCCAGCACCACCTCGCCCGCCTCGGTGGCGATCACGGGTTTCTTCGAACGGTCGAGCAGGACGACGCCCAGCTCCTCTTCGAGCGATTTGATCTGCATACTCAGCGACGGCTGCGTCACGAAACAGTGTTCGGCGGCCAACGAAAAACTCCCGCAATTGGCTACTGCCAGCAGGTATTCCAATTGAATGATGGTCATAGACGAAGGGACTTATTCTGTCGCGCAAATATATAAAAAAAACTTATATCCGTCAAGACACCCGGCGAAGAACCCGCTCTTTTCCCGCATCTTCCGCTCCGAACCGGCAGCGACGAAACCCTTGCGCACCGCACCCGTTCCGGCGGAGAACTCCGTATCCTACGGGCTGCAGCGCTTGTCTCCGCCGCGATTTATTCCCGACGGACATATTCCATGCGATACAGGTCGAATCCTTCGGCCCAATAGTCCTTTTCGATCCCTTTGAGCTCGAACCCCCGCTTTTCGTAAAACCCGAAGGCCAGCTGCGACGTTCTGACGGTGATTCGGCGGACGCTGCGCATCGCTTCGAGTTTTTCGATCCGATGCCGCAGCAACCGCGTTCCCAGCGATTTTCCCCGATACTGCGGATGCACCATGTCCCAGCTGATTTTCCCGACCGTCCCGCCGTCCGCAAAATTGATTCCGCCGCAACCAACGATCCTCTCCTCGTGAAGCAGGACATAATAGAGTTCCCGCTCGCGTTCCAGATAGGCGTCCAAATCGGCCGCCTCCTCCGGCGCGAAATATCGGGGCGTATTCAACCGAAGCAGCTCCATCACGGCCTCCTTGTCGGCCGGTTCGTATTCCCTGATTACAATCTTCCCGTCCATATTCTATAAATTACTTCCGCCCGACGGCGGACACTCCGCACAAAGATAGCCAATCTCCCGGAATCCGCGGCCTTCACCGCCCCGAAAATCCGTCGGCCGAAGCCTGCCTGAGGCCGAGAAGCGGTACGGCGGCGGGACGCTCCGTCCCGCAAGCCGATGCAGCCGGAAAACCTGCGAAGAAAAAGCGGAAAGAGGTTTGTCTTTTCCGTATAGAATCCCTACCTTTGCCCAAACAATCAGGGCATCGGTCGTCCGGCGCCGGAAACGGCTTGGTCGGGACGTATGCTCCGAATTCCAAAAATCCGAAAAAATTCATCCCGCGATCGGGTCGGTCGACCCGGCAAAAACCAGAAATACAAAAACGACATACGCTGTTATGGGAAAAATCATCCTGACCGGAGACCGGCCGACCGGCAAACTGCACCTCGGCCACTATGTAGGTTCGCTGCGCCGCCGCGTGGAGTTGCAGAACTCCGGAGAGTTCGAGAAGATCTTCATCATGATCGCCGACGCGCAGGCGCTCACCGACAACGCCGACAACCCCGAAAAGGTGCGCCAGAACATCATCGAGGTGGCACTCGACTACCTGGCCTGCGGCCTCGACCCCGAACGGTCGACGCTCTTCATCCAGTCGCAGATCCCCGAACTGTGCGAACTGGCGTTCTACTACATGAACCTCGTCACCGTGGCCCGTCTGCAACGCAACCCGACCGTGAAGGCCGAAATCCAGTTGCGCGGCTTCTCGGAGAACAACGCGGAGAACGACCTGCAACGGCAGGGCATTCCCGTCGGGTTCTTCACCTACCCCATTTCGCAGGCGTCGGATATCACCGCTTTCCGCGCCACGATCGTCCCCGCCGGCGAGGATCAGGAGCCGATGCTCGAACAGACGCGCGAGATCGTCCACAAGTTCAACGCGGTCTACGGCCCCACGCTCGTCGAGCCGGAAATCCTGCTGCCCCAGAACGCCGCCTGCATGCGCCTACCCGGCACCGACGGCAAGGCCAAGATGTCCAAGTCGCTGGGCAACTGCATCTACCTGAGCGATTCGGCCGAGGAGGTACGCAAGAAGGTGATGGGCATGTACACCGATCCCGACCACCTGCGCGTGGAGGACCCGGGCAAGGTCGAGGGCAACACCGTCTTCACCTACCTCGACGCCTTCTGCCGCCCCGAGCATTTCGCCGCCTACCTCCCCGACTACCCGTCGCTCGACGAGTTGAAGGCGCACTACCGCCGCGGCGGTCTGGGCGACGTGAAGGTCAAGAAATTTCTGATCGCCGTGCTCAACGAGACGCTCGACCCGATCCGCGAACGCCGCCGCTACTACGAGGAGCGCATCGAATGGGTCTACGACGTGCTGCACAAAGGTTCCGAGACTGCCCGCGAGGAGGCCGCACGGACGCTTCACGACGTGCGCGAGGCCATGAAAATCAACTACTTCGAGGACAGCGACCTGATCGCCTCGCAGGCGGCGCTCTACCGAGAGAAACTCGGATAACGCCTTCGGGAAGCCGACCATGAAACTCAGGGATTTCCGATACGAGCGCATCTTCGCCCTCTTCTACCGCCTGACGCGCCGGTTGAGCAACCGCCAGATCATGATGCTGCTGGCCATGATCGTCGGACTGCTGGCCGGGCTGGGCACCTATGTCTTCGAAATCCTGCTCTATGCGATCAAGAGCTGCCTGGTCAACTGGTTTCCCGTCGGGAGCGCACATTTCCTGCTGCTGATCTACCCTGCGATAGGCATCGTCCTGGCGACGCTCTTCGTCAAATACATCGTGCGCGACAACATCTCGGAAGGGGTCACGCGCGTGTTGTACGCCATGTCGCGCCGCGATTCGCGCATCCCGCCCCACAACTGCTGGACTTCGATCGTGGGCGGCGCCACCACGATCGGCTTCGGCGGTTCGGTCGGCCCCGAGGCGCCGATCGTACTGACGGGCGCCGCCATCGGCTCGAACGTGGGAAGACTCGCACGCCTCAACTACCGCAATACGACGCTGATGCTCTGCTGCGGCGCCGGGGCGGCGATCGCCGCGATCTTCAAGGCCCCGATCACGGGCGTGGTCTTCGTGCTGGAAATCCTGATGCTCGACATCACCGCCTCGTCGGTCATCCCGCTGCTCATCGCCTCGATCACGGCCACCACGATCGCCTTCGTCTTCCGCGGCTTCGATCCGATCATCGCCGTCACGCTCACGGCGGCCGACGCCTTCGAACTGCGGCAGATCCCGATGTTCATCCTGCTGGGCGTATTGTGCGGAGGGATGTCCTATTATTTCACCACGGTCAACTCACGCATCGGCGCCTTCTACAAACGACTTCCGTCGCAGGGCCGCAAATGGCTCTACGCCGGCATCACGCTGGGCGTCCTGCTCTTCGTCTTCCCGCCGCTCTACGGCGAGGGCTACGAGGGCTTCACCTCGCTCATGCACGGCGATACCCGATCGCTGTTCAACACCTCGCTCTTCTACCGTTTCAGCGACATCGACTGGGTGGTGATCCTCTACGTCGCCGCGATCATGTTCTTCAAGGTGGTGGCCATGTCCTCGACCAACGCCGCGGGCGGCGTGGGCGGAACCTTCGCGCCGTCGCTTTTCGTAGGCGCCTTTTCGGGCGCCATCGTGGCGCTGCTCTTCAACGCGCTGTTCGGCTGGCACCTCTCGATCGCCTCGTTCACGCTGGTGGGCATGGCGGGGGTCATGTCAGGCGTGATGAAGGCGCCGCTGACCTCGATTTTCCTGATCGCCGAGCTGTCGAGCGGCTACGGGCTCTTCATCCCGCTGATGATCGTCGCCTGCATCTCGTTCGCCGTCGACTACTACCTCGACCCCGACTCGATCTACACCAAGCAGCTGCGCCTGAGCGGCGATCTGCTGACGCACGACAAGGACCAGTCGGTCTTCGTCTTCCTGAAACTCGAAGAGCTCATGGAGACCGACTTCTACCGCATCCGCGAAACCTTCACGCTGGGCGACATCGTCCACGTCATCTCCCATGCGCGGCGCAACATCTTCCCCGTGATCGACGATTTCGGCCGCCTGATCGGCGTCGTGCAGCTGGACGACCTGCGCGAAGACATGTTCAAGCGCGAGAAATGGGGTACGCCGATCGGCCGTTACATGATCCAGCCGCCCGACCGCATTCTCGAACACGAACAGATCCAGTCCGTGCTTCCCAAGTTCGAGGAGAACCAGACGTGGATGCTGCCCGTCGTCGACAAACAGAATCACTACCTGGGCTTCATCTCCAAGTCGCGCATCCTGAACGCCTACCGCGAGCAGCTGGTCAAGATACAGCAGTAAGCCGCCTGCTTCGGAAAACGAAATCCGGCCCGCCGCAAACTTCGCGGCGGGCCGAACCATTAAGGATCGAATCGTCAGAAAGGTGAGAACAGCCCCGAATCACTCGGAGGCCGCCCCATCCAGAGCGCTTTCCAATAGCTCCTTCGCCTTGAAAAACGCCTCCGTATATCCGCGGGCCGCGATCGTCCCGTCGGGTGCGATGAGCACGAAGGCAGGCCACCCCTCGATCGCATACCGCTCCAACATCCGCCCGTTCTCCGGCCGGTCGGTCTCGACCTCGATCTCGGGCCACCCGTGCGCCAGCATTCCGGCCAGCGCCGAGCGCATCCCGGCCGCACTCTCGTCGTCGGGCAGCCCCTCGTACACGCGCCGGATCATATCGACCGACTCGGTCAGCCCCACCATACGCAGCCCCCGATCCTTGTAGGCCGCATAGAGATCGCGCACCTGCCCGTCGATCCGGATCGAACCGGGACACATCCCCCAATGGTAGAACAGCACGTAGCCGCCCGCGAAATCGGCCTTGGCGATCGTTTCGCCCCGGGTCGTCACGAGCGAGAAATCGGGTGCCGGCTGCCCGACGGCGAGGCTCTCCATCCGTTGCAGGAAGTCGGCGTACACACCGCCGAAGTAGCTCGACTTCAACTCCTCTGACAGCGCCTCGTAGAATGCGCGCGACTCGGCCAACGGCCGGTAGGCCACCGTGGGAATCCGGTCGACGAGCAGATAAAGCGTCCCCTGCGGGTGCCCTTTCCGATAATTCTCGTTCAATGCACGTTTGCGTGCGGCGCCCGGATCGTCGGCATAAAACCGATTGAAGAGTTCGTTCCACCTCCGGCCCTCCGCTTGGTCGCCGCGTGCGAAAGCTGCACGCGCATTTTCGCTGTAACCGCTCCGAATCCGACCGAGCGAATCCGCGACGTACAACAGTTCGGAAAGCGCGGGATCGTCGTAGATACCGCCGCCGAGAGTACAGTAATAGATCGCCTCCGCCGTACCGGTCAGCGTGATCCGGTCGCCGCCTGTCACGATCATCGACTTGCCCCGACGATCCGCATCGGCGGCCCTGCCGCTTTTCGGATGATAGGTCATCGAGTAGTAACCGTCGTGCGCCTGCTCGCCCCGATAGGCGAACGCACCCGCCTCCCCGACCACGACGTCGAAGGCCGGTTCGTAGTTCCACTCCGGAAGCAGGACACGTTCGAAACGGAGCGTATCGCCGACTTGCAGGCCGTCGATACGGCCGCTCAGCTCGAAAGATTGCATGCGTGAACAGGAGGCCGCCGCCACGAACAGTGCGGCGGAGAGTCCGAAAATTCCGAAAGACCGGTACATAGGCGTTGACAGATGGTTGAAATTCGTTTCCGCTAAATTAACGATTTTCCGGCGACGCCGAACGTTTTGCTCAAAAAAACCGTCGCCCGACGAGAGATCGTCGGGCGACGGTTCACGGCTGCGGCGGCGCTCACCCCTCCTGCCGCGCCTCCTCGTAGCCCGTATCGACCAGCAGATCGCGCCCGTTGGCCGCCGCCACGGCCATCTGGTCGCAGCGGTTGTTCTCCACTGTCTCGGCATGCCCTTTCACCCAAACGAAACGCACACGGTGATGGCGGTATACGCCGAGAAATCGCCGCCACAGATCGGGATTCTTCTTTCCGGCGAACCCCTTCTTCTCCCAGCCGAAGACCCAGCCCTTCGTGACGGCGTCGACGACGTATTTCGAATCGGAGTAGACCACCACGTCGCTCCCCGCGAATTTCAGCGCTTCGAGCGCGACGCACACGGCCATCAACTCCATACGGTTGTTGGTCGTCAGCCGGAAACCGGCCGACATCTCCTTGCGGAACGGCCCGCTCAACAGCACCGCCCCGTAACCTCCCGGACCGGGGTTTCCCAGTGCCGAACCGTCGGTATAGATCGTAATATCCAAAATAAAAATCTTATTGTACGGCGGCCTTCCCGTCCACTTCGCGGAGCAATTCCTCGGCCCGCCGCCGCTCGTCCACGTCGGGCGAGTCGAGCAACCGCCTCCACCACGTGCGGGCGCTCTCCTTGTCGCCCCGCCGCAGATAGAGGCAACCGGTGTTGCAGATCAGCGTGCCGTCCGAAGAGTCGATCCCCGAAGCACACACGAACCCGTCGAGCGCCTCGTCGACACGCCCTGCACTGCAATCATCGCGGCGGTCAGTTCAACGCCGCCAGCTGTTCGCGGATCGCGGCGATCTTCGCCTCGGCGTCGGCCTTCTTGGCACGCTCCTTCTCGACCACCGCCGCGGGAGCCGACTGCACGAAACGCTCGTTCGAGAGCTTGCGCTCGACGCTTTGCAGGAAACCCTCGTAATAAGTCAGCTCTTCGCCTAACTTGGCGATCTCGGCTTCGCGGTCGATCCGATCGCCCAGCGGCACGAAATACTGCGTGGTCTTCACGATGAAGGCCGCGGCCGCGGCATCCTTCTCCGCCACCCGTTCGATCGCCGACAGATTGGCCATCTTCGTCAGCACGGGTGCATAGTCGGCCGGATAGTTCGCGTCGGCGATCACTTCGAGCGTCAGCGCCTCGCGCTGCGGCAGATTCTTCTGCTTGCGGATATTGCGCACGGCCGTGATGGTCTCCTTGACCAGTTCGAACCGGGCCAGCAGCGCCTCGTCGGCCTGCTCGTCGGCCTGCGGCTGGCGTGCGACCATGATCGATTCGCCCGCCGCACGCGGCGCCAGATCCTGCCATATCTCCTCGGTGACGAAGGGCATGAAGGGGTGCAGCAGGCGCAGCAGCGCATCGAAGAACCCTTTGGCTTCGTCGACCGTCCGCGGGTCGATCGGCACCCCGTAAGCAGGCTTTATCATTTCGAGATACCACCCGCTGAAATCGTCCCAGAAGAGTTTATAGAGCAACATGAAGGCCTCCGAAATGCGGTAGCTGCCGAAATCCCCGTCCAACTCCGCCACGGCGCGGCGCAACGTCTGGCGGAACCATTCGCCCGCCAGGCGGTCGTTGTCGCTCTGGGCGAGCGTCCCGTCCACCGTCCAGCCGTTGACAAGCCGGTAGGCGTTCCAAATCTTGTTGCCGAAATTGCGGCCCTGCTCGCACAGCGCCTCGTCGAACATCACGTCGTTGCCGGCCGACGACGAAAGCAGCATCGCCACGCGCATACCGTCGGCGCCGTACTGCGCGATCAGGTCGAGCGGATCGGGCGAGTTGCCCAGCTGCTTGGACATCTTGCGTCCGATCTTGTCGCGCACGATGCCGGTGAAATAGACGTTGCCGAAGGGCTTCTCGCCGCGATATTCGTAACCGGCCATGATCATGCGCGCCACCCAGAAGAAGATGATGTCGGGGCCCGTCACCAGATCGGCCGTCGGGTAGTAGTAGCGAATCTCCTCGTTGTCGGGGTTGCGGATGCCGTCGAAGACCGAAATCGGCCACAGCCACGACGAGAACCACGTGTCGAGCACGTCCTCGTCCTGCCGCAGGTCGCCGAGCTGCAACGCGGCGTCACCCGTCTTCTCGCGGGCCAGCGCCAGCGCCTCCTCGGCCGTTTCGGCCACCACGTAACCGCCCTTGGGCAGGTAGTAGGCGGGAATGCGCTGCCCCCACCACAACTGGCGCGAGATGCACCAGTCCTTGATGTTCTCCATCCAGTGACGGTAGATATTCTTGTATTTTTCGGGGACGAAACGGATTTCGTCCTCCATGACGGCGCGCGTGGCGGGCTTCGCCAGCTCCTCCATCGAAAGGAACCACTGCATCGAAAGCTTCGGCTCGATAGCCACGCCCGTGCGCTCGGAGTAGCCCACGTTGTTCGTGTACTCCTCGGTCTTTTCGAGCAGGCCGGCACGTTGCAGGTCGCCCTCGATCACGCGGCGCAGCTCGAAGCGATCCATCCCTTCGTAGATACCCACCTTGCCGTTGATCGTCCCGTCGTCGTTGAAGATGTCGATCGTCTCCAACCCGTATTTCTCGCCCAGCATGTAGTCGTTCACGTCGTGCGCCGGCGTCACCTTCAAGGCACCCGTACCGAAGGCGATGTCGACATACGTGTCGCGGATCACCGGAATCGAGCGCCCGACGAGCGGCACCACCACGCGGGCGTCCTGCGGCAGCCACTCGTAGCGCTCGTCGTCGGGATTGACGCACAGCGCCGTATCGCCCAGAATGGTCTCGGGGCGCGTCGTAGCCACGACGAGGTACTTGTCCGTCCCCTCGACCGCATAGCGTAGGTAGTAGAGCTTGCCGTGCGACTCCTTGAAGACCACCTCTTCGTCCGACAGCGCGGTCCTGGCCGCGGGATCCCAGTTGACCATGCGCACGCCGCGGTAGATGCGCCCCTTGCGGTAGAGGTCGCAGAAGACCTTGATGACCCCCTCGGTGCGGATGTCGTCCATCGTGAAACAGGTGCGGTCCCAGTCGCACGAAGCCCCCAGCTTGCGCAGTTGCCGCAGAATCACGCCGCCGTACTGCTCCTTCCACTCCCACGCGTATTCGAGGAACTTCTCGCGCGTGAGCGACGACTTCTCGATGCCGCGCTCCTTGAGCTTGGCCACCACCTTCGCCTCGGTAGCGATCGAGGCGTGGTCCATACCCGGCACCCAGCAGGCATTTTTTCCCTGCATGCGGGCGCGGCGGATCAGCACGTCCTGCAACGTATTGTTGAGCATGTGGCCCATGTGGAGCATCCCCGTCACGTTGGGCGGCGGAATGACGATCGTATAGGGTTCGCGCGCATCGGGTTCGGAGTGGAACAGTCCGTGCCGCTCCCAGTAGTCGTACCATTTCTGCTCGATCTCCTGCGGAGCGTATTTGTCGGCAATCTGCATATCGGATAAATTTTATTACGTTGAACTTCTTCGCCCGCTTTCCGCTTCCGCAAACACCGGCTCTACCGGCCTCCGCAGATTCGAAAACGTTTGTCAGGCAAGGTGCAAAGTTATAATTTTTCCGGTAAAAGTACGCTTTTTTCACCGCGTTCCCGCTCTTCGCTCCGATTTTTCGTCCGCCGATGAAAAAAGAGAACCCCGCCGTCCATTTTCCGCCCGCAAAATTTGGAGGGGGGGGGTGATTTGTCCTAAATTTGTCCTCCGCAAACCATTTAACCCAAACTCTATGCAACTCAAAACCCTCCTCGGCGCCGCACTGCTTCTGCTCGCCGGTGCAGCACAGGCCCAAACAATTCCCGAAACGACGCCCGAACCCGAATTCATCGGAGAGATCGTGACCGTGCGACCCGACGGCACGGTCGCCAAACTCGAAAAGCAATCCGTCCAGATGCGCACGCGAGCCAATGCGAGCGCCGTCATCTTCGGTATCGGCAAGGCCAAGACGAAACTCATCATCGAAGGGCCGAAAGCCGGCGTGCGCCTGACGGCGGGCCAACCGGCCAGCTTCATCGTGCGCGCCGTCGACAACGCCACCGATCCCATGTCGATCATCAACGTCTTCCGCTTCGAAGCCAAGAAAGACAAGCGCATGGCCGAAATGGCCTCGGTCAGCAGTTTCGGCAGCGTGAAATCCAACAAGCTGGAACGCCTTTCGTTCACAGGCCGCAAATTCGGAGAGAGCTCCTACCTGATCACCCTCGACGAGACTCCCGCCGGCGAATACGGTATCACGGTCTCCAACCCGAACAACCTCGACGAGAAACAGGTCATCGTATCGACCTTTGCGATCGACTGAGCCTCAGCCGGGCCTTCCGACGATCTACGGCAGCGGATTGTCCGCTGCCGTATCTTTTTTCGCCGCACATCCCGCCCGCACCTGCCGAAGCGGCGACCGACTGACACGCTCTCCCCTCGTCGGCAACCGGCTGCCAAAATGACAGACATGTCCCGACGGACCTCCGGATCCTTTTTCATACAACCCCCTCAGTCATCGTCCGATAGTGCATACCGCAGACACCGACAGGCACCGGTCGTCCGCTGCACCGCGGCGCTGCGGCATAAATAGTGTTGATAACTTCTTAACAAGCCAAAGACTTATATAAAATATTATACGGAAAAAAGCGTTATCTTTGCAACTTGATTGAAAGACCATATGAGTAAAAGAGATAAAATCGAACTGAAAGAACTGGAATCGCTGCCCGAAGCGCTCGACGGCAACCACCGCGTCATCCCCATCGTCACCGGCGAGGACGACACGGTCGAAGAGGTCGCCGTCCCCGAAATACTTCCCGTGCTGACGCTGCGCAGCTCGGTGCTGTTTCCGGGCGCCATCACCCCCGTCACGGTGGGCCGCTCGCGGAGCATGACGCTCGTGCGCGACACCAACGCCCGCAACGGGATGCTGGCCGCCGTCCTGCAACGCGACGGCGACGTGGAAGAGCCCAAGGCGGAGGACATGTACCGCATCGGTACGGCCGCCCGCATCATGAAGATATTGGAGATGCCCAACGGCAACCTCACGGTCATTCTCAACGGGTTGGAGAAGGTCGAGATCGGCGAATACGTCTCGTCCGACCCCTATCTGCAAGCCAGGGTGACCCCGTTGAAGGATTCGACGCCCGACGAGAAGAACGTCGAGTTCAACGCACTTGTGGATTCGATCCGCGACGTGGCGCTCAATATCATCAACATCTCGCCCAACATGCCCAAGGAGGCGATTTTCGCCATCAAGAACATCGACTCGCGGCGAGGTATCATCAACTTCATCTGCACCAACCTCGAACTGTCGGACGAAGACCGGCAGTCGCTGCTCGAAGCGCCGGGGCTGCTGGCGCGCGCGCGCAAACTGCTCGAAATCCTGATCCGCGACCAACAGCTCATCGAGTTGAAGAACGAGATCCAGGAGAAGGTCAAGCAGGAGATCGACAAGCAGCAGCGCGACTACTACCTCCAGCAGCAGATGCGCACCATCCAGGACGAACTGGGCGACGGCGCCGACGCCGAACTGGACGAGATGCGCGAAAAGGCCAAGCAGAAGAACTGGCCCAAGGAGGTGGCCGAACTCTTCGAGAAGGAGTTGCAGAAACTCGAACGGCTCAACCCCGCCGTAGCCGAATATTCGGTGCAGGTAACCTACCTGCAACTGTTGCTCGAACTGCCGTGGAACGACTGTACGAAGGACAATCTCGACCTCAAACAGGCGCGCGAGCAGCTCGACCACGACCATTTCGGCCTCGAAGAGGTCAAGGAGCGGTTGCTGGAACACCTGGCGGTCATCAAGTTGAAGGGCGACCTCAAATCGCCGATTCTCTGTCTCTACGGCCCTCCGGGCGTAGGCAAGACCTCGCTGGGCAAATCGGTCGCAGCGGCGCTGGGGCGTAAGTTCGGCCGCATTGCACTGGGCGGCCTGCACGACGAAGCGGAGATTCGCGGCCACCGCCGCACCTACATCGGGGCGATGCCGGGCCGGATCGTACAGACGATCAAGCGGTGCGGCTCGTCGAACCCGGTCATCATCCTCGACGAGGTGGACAAGATCAGCGTGTCGAACCACGGCGATCCGTCGAGCGCACTGCTCGAAGTACTCGATCCCGAACAGAACACCACGTTCCACGACAACTATCTCGATACGGAGTACGACCTCTCGAAGGTGCTCTTCATCGCCACGGCCAACAACGTCGGCAATATCAATCCGGCGCTGCGCGACCGCATGGAGATGATCAACATCCCGGGCTACATCCTCGAAGACAAGATCCAGATCGCCCTGCATCACCTGCTGCCCAAACAGCGCGAGGCGCACGGCATCAAGGAGCAGGAGCTGATCCTCACGCCGCAGATCGTCGAACAGATCATCGCCGGCTACACCCGCGAATCGGGCGTGCGGTCGCTCGACAAGCACATCGCCAAGCTGGCGCGTTCGCGGGCCAAGCAGATCGCCTCGGAGGAGGCTTTCGCACCCGAACTCGGCGCGAAAGAGGTCGAAAAGATCCTCGGCAAACCCAAATTCCTCAACGAGGAGTACGAGGTGGGCGGCATCGTCGGCGTGGTGACGGGCCTCGCCTGGACGGAAGTGGGCGGCGACATCCTCTACATCGAGTCGGTGCTCACGCCCGGCAAGGGCCGCCTGAGCCTCACGGGCAATCTGGGCGACGTGATGAAGGAGTCGGCCACGATCGCCTTCGAATGGGTCAAGGCACATTGTACGGAACTGGGTATCGATCCCGAGAAATTCGAGAAGTACGACCTCAACATCCACGTGCCCGAAGGCGCCATTCCGAAAGACGGCCCGTCGGCCGGCATCACGATGGTCACGTCGATCGTCTCGACCTACACGGGCCGCAAGGTCCGCGACCGCATCGCCATGACGGGCGAAACGACGCTGCGCGGCCGCGTAACCCCCGTGGGCGGCATCAAGGAGAAGATACTGGCCGCCAAGCGCGCCGGCATCACGACGCTGCTGCTGTCGGAGGAGAACCGCAAGGACATCGAGGAGATCAAGCCCGACTACATCAAGGGGCTGACGTTCCACTACGTCCGCACCAACGACGACGTACTGCAACTGGCGCTCGAACCGCAGGCGCAACAATAACGGATCGGAAGGGAGCCGGAAGAGGGGACTGGAATCCCGCTCTTTCGGCTCCTTTCCTTTTTTAACGGATATGGACTCTCTGAAATTTCTGGCCGTCATTCCGGCCCGTTACGCTTCGACACGGTTTCCGGGCAAACCGCTGGCACGGCTCGGCGGCGAACCGGTCATCCGGCACGTCTGGAAGCAGGTGACGCAGGTGTTCGCCGACGCAGCCGTCGCCACCGACGATCCGCGCATCTACGATGCGGTGGAGGCCTTTGGCGGCCGTGCCGTCATGACCTCGCCCGATCATCGCAGCGGCACCGACCGCTGTCGGGAAGCCGTCGACAAACTGGGCGGCGACCCCGACGTCATCGTCAACGTACAGGGCGACGAACCCTTCATCGCCCCCTCGCAGTTGCAGGCGATCGCCCGCTGCTTCGACGATCCGTCGACCGACATCGCCACGCTCGTCAAACCCTTCACCGAGGCCGACGGACTCGACGCACTGGAAAATCCCAATTCGCCGAAAGTCGTGCTCGGCAGCGCGGGCCAGGCACTCTATTTCTCACGCTCGGTGATCCCCTACCTGCGGGGCGTGCCGCGCGAGGAGTGGCTCGCACGCCATACCTTCTACAAACATATCGGCATGTACGCCTTCCGCCGCGAGACGTTGTACAAGGTGACCGCCCTGCCCCAGTCGGCACTCGAACGGGCCGAATCGCTCGAACAGTTGCGGTGGCTGGAAAACGGGTTCCGCATCCGTGCAGGTATCTCCGACGTCGAGACGATCGGCATCGACACGCCGGAGGATTTGGCGAAGGCGGAAGAATTCTTAAAATTAAAAACGAAAAACTAAGGATCGGAAATCAGGGAGGGGGCTTCGGCCGAACGACGGTTGCCCGCAGCCATGCGAAACCCGACCCGGATTTCAATCCTCGGCTTTCAACCGCTAATTCTCGACTTATGAATACCACATTTATCGCGGGGCCGTGCGTGATCGAATCGGCCGAACTTCTCGATACGGTGGCGGCCCGACTGACGGAGATCAACCGCAGACTGGGCGTGCAGATCATCTTCAAAGCGTCGTTCGACAAGGCCAATCGCACGTCGATCCGCTCCTATCGGGGCGTCGGCATGGAGAAGGGGTTGCAGATGCTCGCCGACGTGCGGTCGAAATGGGGCCTGCGGCTGCTCACGGACATCCACGAATCATGGCAGGCAGCGCCCGTAGGCGAGGTGGTCGATGTGATTCAGATTCCGGCCTTCCTCTGCCGCCAGACCGACCTTCTGGTCGCCGCAGCGAAGACGGGGCGCACGGTCAACATCAAGAAGGCGCAATTCCTCTCGGGCGAAGACATGCGCTACCCCTATGAAAAGGCTTGCGACGCCGGTGCGGCCGACGTGTGGCTCACCGAACGCGGCAATTCGTTCGGCTACAACAATCTGGTGGTCGACTTCCGCAACATCCCCGACATGCTGCGCATCGCGCCGACAGTGGTCATGGACTGCACGCACTCGGTGCAGCGTCCGGGCGCCGCAGGCGGCAAAACGGGCGGCAACCGCGAATTCGTGCCGGCAATGGCGTTGGCGGCCAAGGCATTCGGTGCCAACGGCTACTTCTTCGAAGTACACCCCGATCCCGACCACGCGCTGAGCGACGGGCCCAACATGTTAAACCTCAACGACCTCGAAGGGGTCGTCAAATCCCTACTCTAATGGAGCAGTCCAAACAAAACGAAATCCTGACGGTAGCCCGCGAGGCGATCCGTACCGAAGCCGACGCGCTCGAAAAAATGGAACGGTCGCTCGACGAGCACTTCGTCGAGGCCATCGAGATGATCCTCCAAAGCCGCGGCAAACTCATCATCACCGGCATGGGCAAGTCGGGGCTGATCGGCCGCAAGATGGCCGCCACCTTCGCATCGACGGGCACGCCGAGCTTCTACCTCCATCCGGGCGAAGCGTTCCACGGCGATCTGGGTATGATCTCGAAAGAGGACATCGTGCTGGCGATCTCCTACTCGGGCGAAACGGACGAAGTACTCAAAATCGTCCCCTTCATCCACAACAACGGCAACCGGCTGATCTCGATGACGGGCAATCCGGCCTCCACGCTCGCCATCCATTCGGACATCCACCTCGACGTCTCGGTCGACCACGAGGCCTGCATCCTGCACCTCGCGCCCACGACCTCGACCACGGCGCAGATCGCCATGGGCGACGCGATGGCCGTCGCCCTGATGAAGATGCGCAACTTTTCGAGCAACGACTTCGCACGGCTCCACCCGGGCGGCAGTCTGGGACGCCGGCTGCTGGCTACGGTCGGCGACGTCATGCGCAGCGACAACCTGCCCGTCGTCGGCCCCGACTGCACGGCCAAGGACATGATCCACACGATCAGCCGTTGCGGACTGGGACTGATCGTCGTCTGCGAAGGCGACCGCATCGAAGGCATCGTCACCGACGGCGACATCCGCCGCGCCATGGAGCGTTCGGGAGCCGATTTCATCAACCTGCGTGCCGCCGACATCCTGACGCGCGACCCCAAGCGCATCCACCCCGAAGAGAAACTCATCGAGGCGGAGAAGATGATGACCCGCCACAAGATCACTTCGCTGCTGGTCACCGACCGCGACGAACGCCTGGCAGGTGTCATCCAGATCTACGACATCAAACTCTGACGGCAGCTCCGCCCGACGGATACCAGCGGGACGGCCTGTGGGCCGTCCCGCTGGCTTTTTAACGATCCCCCCGTCGGCATCGCCCGAGGATGCCGGCAGTTCGCCGCCGCCCCACACGGCGGACTGCTACTCGCTCCGGCTCGTGCAGTCTCTGCCGCCGGCGCCGAACCGCCAAAATACGGAGAGCAGCGACCGCCCCGTCGTCGCCCCCGCTCTCCGGCACCGCTTCGTTTTCATCATAAATAGGTATATCGATCCTCCCCTTTTTTTTGTTTCTTTGCTGCGGATCGAACCCCGCCTCCGACCGACAGGCACGGCAGAAACGAATCTTCTCCTTACGGGAAACGATCGGGGAACGATTTATGCAACAGGATTACGGACATTCATTTTAATCGCACGAAATCATGAACAAGACCGTCGAATTGTTGGGCGACAAGGCCGAATACCTGCTCTCCCACACCTGCAAAACCATCGACAAGAGTACGTTGCACCTTCCCTCCCCGCATACCGTCGAGGAGGTATGGGCAGCCTCCGACCGCAATATCCCGACGTTGAACAGCCTGCAACGTCTGCTGGGACACGGCCGGCTGGGCGGCACGGGCTACGTTTCGATCCTGCCCGTCGACCAGGGCATCGAACACACCGCCGGCGCGTCGTTCGCCCCCAATCCGATCTACTTCGATCCCGAAAATATCGTCCGGCTGGCGATCGAAGGCGGCTGCAACGGCGTAGCCTCGACGCTGGGCGTGCTGGGAGCCGTCGCCCGCCGCTATGCCCACAAGATTCCGTTCGTCGTAAAAATCAACCACAACGAACTGTTGACCTACCCCAACAATTACGATCAGGTATTGTTCGGTTCGGTCGAACAGGCGTGGGAAATGGGTGCCGTCGCCGTGGGCGCCACGATCTATTTCGGATCGGCCGAAAGCCGCCGTCAGCTCACGGAGATCGCGGCCGCCTTCGAACGTGCCCACGACCTGGGCATGGCGACCATCCTGTGGTGCTATCTGCGCAACAACGCCTTCAAGAAGGACGGTGTCGACTACCACAGCGCCGCCGACCTGACGGGACAGGCCGACCACTTGGGCGCGACGATCGGCGCCGATATCGTCAAGCAGAAGCTCCCGACCTGCAACGGCGGGTTCCGGGCCATCGGCTTCGGCAAGACCGACGACAAGATGTACACCGAACTCGCGTCCGACCATCCGATCGACCTGTGCCGCTATCAGGTGGCCAACAGCTACATGGGACGTGTCGGCCTGATAAATTCCGGCGGCGAATCGCACGGCGCCTCCGACCTGGCCGACGCCGTCGCAACGGCCGTCATCAACAAGCGGGCCGGCGGCATGGGCCTCATCAGCGGCCGCAAGGCGTTCCAACGGCCGATGAACGAGGGCATCGAACTGCTCCATGCCATCCAGGACGTCTATCTCGATCCTTCAATCACCATCGCATAAACCCGCACCCATGAAACGAATCGTACTGCTCCGCCACGGGCAGAGCACCTGGAACAAGGAGAACCGGTTTACCGGCTGGACGGACGTCGACCTCACGCAAGAGGGTGTCGCCGAAGCCGTGCGGGCCGGAGAGCTGCTCCGCGACGAAGGCTTCACCTTCGGAAAAGCCTATACCTCCTACCTCAAACGGGCGGTCAAGACACTCGACTGCGTGCTGGACAAGCTGGACGAAGCGTGGATTCCGGTCGAAAAGTCATGGCGGCTCAACGAAAAACACTACGGAATGCTGCAAGGGCTCAACAAAAGCGAAACAGCCGAAAAATACGGCGAGGAGCAGGTACACGTCTGGCGGCGGAGCTACGACGTGGCCCCCGACCCGCTGCCCGAGGACGACCCGCGCAACCCGCGTTTCGACGTGCGCTACGCCTGCGTTCCCGACGCCGAACTGCCGCGCACCGAATCGCTCGAACAGACGATCGCACGCATCCTGCCCTACTGGCACTGCGTCGTCTTCCCGTCGCTGATGCGGTACGACAGCCTGCTGGTCGTCGCACACGGCAATTCGCTGCGAGGCGTCATCAAGCATCTCAAAGGAATCCCCGACGACCGGATCGCCGCGCTCAACCTGCCGACGGCCGTACCCTACGTCTTCGAATTCGACGACGCGCTGCGTCTCGTACGCGACTACTATCTCGGCGACCCCGAAGAGATCCGCCGCCGAGCCGAGGCCGTCGCCCGACAGGGCAGCGCCCGCTGACGGAGCGAAAAAGAGGGGCCGGATTTCTGCGAAATCCGGCCCCTTCCCGATTTACATACCCTACAACTCGCCGGCGATCCGCCGCACGGCAGCCCCGGCCCGGGCATAGAGCGACGGCAGATCGACCGTCGACAGCCGGCCGCCGTCGACCACCACTTCGCCGTCGACCACCACCGTATCGACATCGGCCGCCTTGGCACAATAGGCCACGTTGGCTACGACGTCGTGCTGCGGATGATAATAAGGCCTCTGCGTCGAGAGCAATACCAGATCGGCCAGCGCACCCTCCTTCACCACGCCCAACTCGCCGGCATGGCCGATGGCGGCCGCACCGCAGACCGTCGCCATGCGGAGCAGTTCGTAGGCCGGCACGGCACAGGGATCCATCGTCGTCACCTTTTGCAGGAACGAAGCGTTGCGCATCTCCTCCCACATGTCCAGATCGTTGTTCGAACTGGGGCCGTCGGTGCCCACCGTGCAATTCACCCCTTCGGTGCGCAGCCGTTCGATCGGCGCGACGCCGCTCGCGATCTTCATGTTGCTCGTCGGGCAATGCGCCACGTGCACGCCCCGCTCGCGCAGGATGCGGCGATCCCCGTCGGTCAGGTGCACGCAGTGTGCGGCGATCAGCCCCCCGTCGAGCACTCCCTGCGAATCGAGATACTCCACGGGCGTCGCGCCGTAACGCTCGCGGATCATGCGCACCTCGTCGAGCGTCTCGGCGATGTGCGTCGTCATCGGGATGCCGTAACGACGGCAGGCCTCCATCCCGCGCCGCAGATTCTCCGCCGAACAGGTGTAAGCGGCATGAGGCGCCAGTCCCGCACGGATGCGCGACGATCCCTCGCATTTCTCGACGAGCGCGGGCAGGTCGCTTTCGAAGGCTTCGAGCCGCGTATCGAGGTAGCTCGCACAGAGCAGCGCCCGCATCCCCGCGCGATCGACCGCATCGAAAACCGCCGCCTCCGACCAGTACATGTCCACGACCGACGTCACGCCGCCCAGCAGCATTTCGGCCGCACCGAGCAGTGCGCCCACGCGGATGTCGTCGTCGGTCTGGCGCGCTTCGAAAGGCCAGATATGGTCGTTGAGCCACTCCATGAGGGCCATATCGTCGGCATAGCTGCGTTGGAGCGTCATGGCCATGTGGCAATGGGTATTCACCAGTCCGGGCATCAAGATTCCGCCCCGGCCGTCGATCTCGCGCGCGCCGGCGTGCGCCGCACGCCACGCTTCGGCCGCAGCCGCATCGGCCGTCACCAGTGAGATGCGGCGTCCCTCGACGCCGACGTACCCGTCGAAACAGTTCGGTTCGCCGGCTGCCGCCGTCATCGGCAGCACCTTGCAGTTTCGGAAAAACAGTGTCATAATTTCTTTACGTCGATCGAATTTCCCCGCACCGTAAGGACGTTGCGCCCCTCGATCGAGGTGGAAAAGATTTGAATCACCTTGCTGAAAGCCCCGGGCTCCTTCTTGTGCGGCTCGTAGATCACCTTGACGACGCCGCGCTCGCCCGGTGCTACGGGCCGTTTCGAGAAGGAGGCTTTCGTGCAGGTACACGAAGTCAGCACGCGCAGCAGCACCAGCGGTTCCGTCCCGTCGTTCACGAATTCGAACTCACGCACCAGATTACCGCCCTTGCGGGGGATGTCGCCGAAATCGTGCGTCGTCTCGTAGAAATGGAGATGAGCGCCGCCCTGCACGCGGCCGGCGTAGGTCGCGGCGATCGAATCGGCCTTGATACGTGCGGCGCGGCGCTGCGCCGCCGCACCCGCCGACAAAAACAGGCAGAGCGTCAGCAGAAACAGCGCTTTGCCGCCGAACGGGAACGGTGTCCGGCCGTATACGGCGACCGGCGGTCGGGAAGAGACATTTCGCATCGTCAATTCATTTTGAATACATAGGTTATCATACCGCCCTGCACGAAGCTGGCGCTCTCGGTAAAGCGGGCCTTCATCGCCGCACGTTTGGCAGCCTCCACCAGCGTGGCGTTGCTCGTCGTCGATCCCTGCGCGTGAAACTCGGCGCTCGTCACGCGCCCCGCGGCGTCGACCGTCACGTCGATAATCACCTTGCCCGTCACGTTGGCCTTGTAGTCGGGTTTGGGGAGCGCCCCCACCAGCCCGCGCCCTTCGAGCCCCTTGTCGAGGTTCCCGCTCACCGCATCGAGCCCCGAACCGGTTCCGGAAGCCGTGTTCGCCTTCCCCTCCGGCGCTTTGGGATTGCCCGCATCTTCGGGCTCGTCGGGGCCGTCCTTGGCCATCTTGAAGAGCGCCTTGGGATTGACCGTCCGCGTCGCCTCGTCGGAACCTTTGGCCTGATCGAACGACTCCTCGTCATCGATCTGCGTATGCTCCGGCTCGACGACGGCCGGGCGGGGCGGAACGGGCGGATCGGGAACCTTCGGCTCCTCGAACTCGACCAGAATCGCATCGGCCTGCCGTATCGGCAGGCTCGCATCGACCGATACGAACAGAAACGCCGCGGCCAGCAGCGCGCCGTAGAGGCCGGCCGCCAGCCATGCCCACCGGCGCGAAGAGTTGTTATCGGGGTTGTAGTACTGCATGGCGTACCGTTCAGGGTTGCGTGGCCAGAATCAACTTGTAGTTGCGGTCTTTGGCGATGTTCATCACCTTGACCACCTCGTCCACAGCAACGGTCTTGTCGCAATGCAGCGAAACGGTCGGATCCTCCTTCCCGTCGAGCCGCACGCGCAGCGCCTGCTCCACGCCGTCGATCCCGCTGACCTTCTCCAACTCCACATAATAGTTGTACCCGCTGCCGACCTGCTGGATCGAAACCGTGGTGATCGCCTTGTCTTTAAGCTGGTTGGCGCTCTTTGGAAGCATCAACTTCAACGCGTTGGGATTGATGAGCGTCGTGGCGATCAGCAGGAACAGCAGCAGCAGGAACATCAGGTCGGTCATCGACGCCGACGAGTAGGACTTGTCTACCTTCGAACCGTGTTTAATAGCCATAACATACTATTTTTGAACGGGTTGATTCAGAATATCCATGAAAGCGATCGAGTTGGCCTCCATCTGGAAGACCAGCTTCTCGATCCGTGCCACGAGGTAGTTGTAGCCGAAATAGGCGGGAATGCCGACGATCAGACCGGCGACCGTCGTCACCATCGCCACGTACATACCGCCCGCCAGCAGCGACATGTCGACCGTACCGCCCGCCGCCGACATGTCCATGAAGGTCTGCACCATACCGAGCACCGTACCCAGAAAACCGATCATCGGCGCGCCGCCGGCGATCGTCGCCAGCGAGGGCAGTCCGTTTTCGAGTTTCGACACTTCGAGATTGGCCACATTCTCGATGGCCGACTGCACGTCGCTCATCGGACGCCCCAGCCGTTCGATGCCCTTCTCGATCATGCGGGCGATCGGCGTGTCGGTCTTGCGGCAGAGATCCACCGCAGCTGCGATCTTGCCGTCGAGGATGAAATCGCGGATGCGGTTCATGAAGTTCATGTCCAGCGTCGAGGCCTTGCGGATCGCCAGAAATCGCTCCACGAAGATGAAGATCGTAACGCCGCCCAGAATCAGCAGCGGCCACATCAGCCAGCCTCCCTTGGTAAACAACTCCCACAAACCCATCCGGGCCTCTTCGGTGGCCGCGACTTCGGCGGCCTGCAAAAATGTAATCATAACGTACGCAAAATTATTTATTTAAGTTCTTGTCTTTTTTCACCGAGGCGGAAGAGACCGTATCGGCCGGCGACGCTCTGCGTACCGAATCGGCCGCACGCCGGCGTTCGACGAGCCGCAGCGAATCGGCGGCCTGCCGGCGTTCGAGCAGCTGCTGTCGCTTGCGACGGCTGCGGAACTTGTTTTTCAACCGCTCTTTGAGGTCTTTCAGGTTATTGAAATCCTCCTTGTAATAGATGCCGATGCCGGTCTCCTGCAAACCCTGGTTCTCGTCGAAACGGTCGATGGTCTGCGTGAACCCCTTCAATTTGAGCGTTCCGGCACGGTCGATCAGCCACGTGACGTAGGCCTCGCCCATGAAGTTGGACATCTGTTTATTGACTGCCTGCGAGTTGTCGAGCATGTAATTGCCCTCCACCTCGACGAACAGACGGTTGTTTATCAAGCTTTTCGAGAACCCGAAATCGACCTCGTCGCCCGACAGCTCCGACTTGGGACGGTAGCGGAAGACGATGTTGTAGTCGTCGGTCGAAAGCCAGTTCGACAACTGGTTCGACAACAGTTCGAAACCGGTCGCGGCCGAAGCCGCAGCGCCGAGGTTGTTTCCGCCGCCCGACGTGTCGGAATGGAAACTGTTGGTAACGAGCAGGAACATGAACTGTTCGGCGATGGCCGACTGCGTGTTGAGCGTGTTGGCGATGATCGTCTGGTATTCGGCGTCGGCCGTAGGCACCTTCACGTCGAAGGTGACGGTCGGATGGGTCAGCCGGTCGCTCAGATTGATGATGCACTCGACGGGTACCGCACGGTTGAGATTCATGTCGCCGCCGCCCGACGAGACACTCGTACCGATGAGCGGTTGCAGCGAGGTTTTGAGTTTGTAGACGGCGTTGATATTGAGCCGCGCGTCGAGCGGCTCGCCCGTCCACTGGATCGTCGACCCGTTCTCGATGATGAAACGCTTGTTGATGATGTTCTGGAGCGTGAAGAGATAGCTTCCTTCGGTGATCGTATAATCGCCGTACATCTCGAAGACGTTCGAACGGGGATTGATATGCAGATTGAGCGTTCCCTCGCCGCGCCCCTTGATGATGTCGCCCACCGTGGGATCGATCACCAGCTGGAAGTCGGCGTTGGGCCGCACGTTGAGCGTCATGTCGATATCCATCGAATTGCCCTCGATGGCCTGGGGCTTGTGCTTGCGTTCGAACATCAGCTTCTTGCGTTCGAGGATGTTCAGCGTATCGGCCTTCTGCTGCGGCGTCTCGAAGGTGATGAAGTCGGCGCGCGCGACGTTCGACTTGCTCGAAAGCGGCAGGAAGAAAGCCGAATCGTCGTCCGTCGTCGCCACGATATCCATGCGCACGCTCCCCTTGTCGCCCGCGACGGTCGCGCGCCCCGTGGCGAAGACCCTGCCGTAGAAGAGGTCGTTGTCGTTCTCGGTGGTGTTGAGCACCAGCATCCGCCGGGGCTGCATCGTCAGCGAATAGGAGATATTCGACAGATGTTGCAGATTGAGGTCGAAATCCATGATCCCCCGATTGCCCAACTGATCGGCCACCTGCACCTGCTGCATCCGAAGCCGGTTGTTCTCCACCGTGAGCAGCGCTTCGGACACATCGTAACCCACCTGCGTATAATCGACCTTCGTATGGAAATCCCGTATCCGGATCGCACCCGACAACTGCGCCGCACGCCGCTGACCGGTAAGCGTAAGCGCGGCCTCGGCCACTCCCCGCGTATCGGAGATCACCCCTTTGAGCATCGGATCGAGCAGGTTCATGCGTATCCCCGGAAACCGCGCTTCGGCATAGTAACGCACCGTCGCAGGGGCGTAGAATCCGCGTATGAGCGTATCGCGCTTCTCCCGATCGGTCACCGTCAGCCGCGCGCGGTCGTTCTTGAAATCCCACATCGAGGTGAAACGCATCGGCGGCGCCGGGAAATCGTTCACCTCGACGCTGTCCATTCGGATGTCGGCCGTGATCTCGGTACCTCCGAGCGCGGATTTCACCACCGCCTGACCGTTCGTGCGCCCCTCGATGACATAACCCATGTTTTCGACGATCTGGGTGAACGGCGCGAGATCGAAATTCTTCAACCGCAGCAGCACCGAATCGCGCCGGTGGCGCGAAGCCACGCCGTCGACCAGCAACTCCTGATCCCTGTTCATCACCAGGAACCGGTCGACCGCTATGCGCGCCGTATCGATCTGAATATTGCGGGCGAAGATCTGCCACGTCGTCCCCTTGCGGCTGATGTGCGACGGCAGCAGCCGCACGTCGACCGACCGGCCTCGCTGGGGCGACTGCCCGACGAGCGCTTCGAGCCCCAGCAGAGCCGAGACGCGGGCCGTCGTATCGTTGAATCCCGCCGACAGCCGCAGGCGGTCGCTGCGCGCACCGCCCATGACCGACAGCTGCGGCATGTGAAACGTCCCGACGTAGAAATCCTCCGAACGCAGATAGACCGACAGCGAATCGCCGCGGTTCGTCGCATTGAGATTCAGCCGCGTGGCGAGCATCCGCTCGCGTTCGATGTACTCCGAAGTCGCTTTGAGCGACAGTTTGTCGTTGGCGGGATTGAACAACAGCCGCAACTGCGATCCGTCGGCGATTTGCAGGCCGTCGGCCACCGCGTCGGCCACCGGCGTGAAGTGCTTCACGTCGACCGACAGCACCGAATAGTCGTCCACGACGCTCACGGCGCCGGCGGCCCGTTTGCGTGCCTTCCGCTCGTCATAGAGCAGCGGGATGTATTTTTCGAGGCTCGACCGCAGATATTCGAAGACGGTCTTGTAATCGGTCCGGCTGCGGAAGGTCGCGTCGGCGAATTCCGACTGCAACGACAGGTATTTGCTGCCGGCACTGTTCTGTCCGTCCAGCGTAAGCCGCGTCGTGCGGAGCGTATCGGCATTGTAGCGGTAGACCACGTCGCCTACGGTCACCTTGCCGTTCAGGTCGTCCAGCGTCCGTCCCGAAGCGCGCGCCTCGACCAGCGCCGAAAGCACCGAGACGCTGTCGCGGCGGTTGAGATGCATACGGGCAAGGTCGGCGTGGATCAGATCCAGGTCGAAATCGTAGTGCGGCCGTTCGGGATTGAATCCCACCTCGCCCTGAAAATCGAACCGGAGCGCCGGATCGTCGGCCCGGACGTGCCCGTTGAAGGTCTTTTCGGTCAGGCGGCCGCCGAAACGCAGCGAATCGTAGTCATAGCCGTTGAATTCCAGCTGCGAAACGCTGCCGTCGACGCGCGCGTCGATCAGCCCCTTTCCCACGACGCCGTTCAACCCCGCCTCGCAGCTGACGCTTCCCAGATTCGGCTGCTCCAACAGCTCCCCGACGCGGAATCCGGTCACCGCGATACGCCCCTTCACCGGACGCAGACGACGGCGGTCGGCGGGCTGCATCGCCAACTCGGCCTCTGCCGAACCGACGGGTGCCGACAGGGCGAATTTCGAATCGAACGAAGCGAGCGTTCCCTCCACCTCGCCGGTCAGCCGCAACGCACCGGCACGATCCATCATCGCGGACATATTGGCCGACAACTCCTTACGAGCGACATTGGCGGCGATTTGGCCGAGATCGGCCGCCTCGGTAGTCACGTCGTCGAACGTCAGAGAGAAGTGCGTATCGTCGATCTTCGGCAATCCCGTCACCCGTCCGCGCGCATGCACGCGGCTGCTGCGTCCGAACGAAAGGCTTTTCAGATCGGCGTTGAAATCGGAAACCACGCCGTCGAAGAGCAGGTTGATGTTGCGCAACGTCAGCCGCCAGTCGCGCAACTTGGGCGAGAAGTAGGCTACGTCGTCGCTCGAAAGCATCGAATTGCGCACCTCGACCGTCATGCTCACCCGATCGACATACTCCTTGTATTCGGCCCACGAATCGCCCACGATCGAGACCGCAGGGATCGAGACGTTCGAATGCGGCGTTACCAGCCGCGCGTTTTCCATGCCGATACAACCGTTGGCCAGAAAGAATTTCCCGCCGAAATCGTCGATCTCGAACCCGCTCTTCTCGCGTGCGGAAAACCGGCCGATCTCGGCGCCGACAGCGCCGCCGTCGATGGTGAAATTGTCGATCACGGCGTCGATGTCGCGGATGTCCATATCCGAAAAATCGATCCCGTAAACCGGATTGCGATGTTGCAGTTTTTCAAGACGGAATTCGAGGTTCTCGACCGTGAGCGCGGAAATCGAAAGACGGAAATCGCTCTCTTCCTTCTTCTCCTTCCGCCCCATACGCGACACGATCTGCTTGACGTTCATCACGCCGTCGGGCATCTCCCGAAGATAGAACTTCCCGTCGGTCAGCCGGCCGTGACGCAACGTGAACCCGTTGCTGAAAATGCCGAACTGGGTGATGAAGGCGTGCAGCTTACCGACGTAGAGCAGCGTATCGCCGCCGTAATCCTCGACATAAAGTCCTTCGAGCGTGATCCGGTCGAAAATCCCGATATCCACCCGATCGATACGGACGACCGTTTCGAGTTTGCGCGACGCGAACTGCGCGGCCCTGCCCACGACGAAGTTCTGCACGGCGTTGATGCTCAGCAGCAAAGACAATGCAAGCGGAAGTACGATCAGCAACAAAACCGCCGCCGATAACACTTTCCCCAATATTTTCGTAACTTTGCGCATGGCAAAACGCCCGTTTAACTGGCAAATTTAACGATAATTCGTCAAAAAAACGAAAAAACACCGAATATAACTATGGATATAACCATCCTCGGCATCGAGTCTTCGTGCGACGATACGTCGGCGGCCGTCATCCGCAACACGACGCTGCTGTCGAACGTCATCGCTTCGCAGGCCGTGCACATGAAATACGGCGGCGTGATTCCCGAACTGGCCTCGCGCGCCCACCAGCAGAACATCGTCCCCGTGGTCGACACGGCCCTCAAAGAGGCCGGCGTCGCACCCGACGAGCTGGACGCCATCGCCTTCACGCGCGGGCCGGGACTGCTCGGTTCGCTGCTCGTGGGCGTGTCGTTCGCCAAAGGGCTCGCCCTGGCGCACGACATCCCGATGGTCGAGGTGAACCACTTGCAGGGACATATCCTCTCGCATTTCCTCGACCTGCCCGACCGGACGCTGCCCCACCCCGACTTCCCGTTCCTCTGCCTGCTCGTCAGCGGCGGACATACGCAGATCGTGCGGGTGGACTCGCCGCTGGAGATGGAGATCGTCGGCACGACGATCGACGACGCCGCAGGAGAAGCGTTCGACAAGTGTGCCAAAGTGATGGGACTCGGTTATCCGGGCGGGCCGGTGATCGACCGGCTGGCCAGGGAGGGCGACCCCGAAGCCTTCCGCTTCGCGCACCCCCACGTCGACGGATTCGATTTCTCGTTTTCGGGACTGAAAACGTCGTTTCTCTATACGCTGCGCGACGCCGTGGCCGACGACCCCGATTTCATCGACCGTCACAAGGCCGACCTCTGCGCCTCGCTGCAACATACGATCGTCGAGATACTGCTCAAACAGCTCGTCCGCGCGGCCAAGGAGTACGACATCCGCGACATCGCCGTCGCCGGCGGCGTCTCGGCCAATTCGGGCCTGCGCAACGGCGTAGTCGAAGAGGGCCGCCGACGGGGCTGGCGCACCTTCGTGCCGGAGTTCCGCTTCACGACCGACAACGCCGCGATGATCGCCGTGGCGGGTTATTACCACTACCTCCACGGCGACTTCTCCTCGCTCGACGTGTCGCCCGTGGCGCGCATCGAGGAGCTGATGTGACCCCGCCGTCCGGATTACCCGACGGCTTCCGCCGGCCATGCGGAAGCCGCATACGGTCCCGGAAGCAGACGTCGTCCGACGACGAAAATGAGGAATCGCCGGCGCTGCAACAGAGAAAAAGGACATTTTTTCGGAAATTTCATCTAACTTTTTATTACCTTTGCCGGAAATAATTTTGGGCATGGGACGACGGTGTCCGGCGAAACCGAACGTCATGTCGGTTTCGCGCGCGGCGCACAGGCGTTGCCAGCCCGCATGACAAACAGCCCGCAACGGGACGATTCCCCGTTTCGGTCTGCCAAACTTTAACCGATATATCAACAATGATGAAATCACTCAAAATCGGCGATCTGCTGGCTCGCACGCCCATCGTTCAGGGCGGAATGGGCGTCGGCATCTCGCTTTCGGGACTGGCCTCGGCCGTCGCCAACGAAGGCGGCGTGGGCGTTATCTCCTCGGCCGGACTCGGTGTCATTTACCGCGACTATTCGCCCGACTACAACATAGCGAGCATCTGGGGGTTGCGCGAAGAGTTGCGCAAGGCCCGCGAAAAGACGCGCGGCATCATCGGCGTCAACGTCATGGTTGCCATGTCCAACTTCGCCGACATGGTGAAAACCGCCATTCAGGAGAAGGCCGACATCATCTTCTCGGGTGCCGGGCTGCCGTTGAACCTGCCGTCGTTCCTCACCGAGGGCTGCCGCACGAAACTGGCGCCGATCGTCTCGTCGGCCCGTGCCGCGAAACTCCTGTGCGAAAAGTGGCTGGCCAACTACGGCTACATTCCCGACGCGATCGTCGTCGAAGGGCCGAAGGCCGGCGGCCACCTCGGCTACAAGGCCGATCAGATCGAGGACGAGCACTACTCGCTCGAAGAGATCCTGCCCCCGATCGTGGAGGAGGTGCACGCCTTCGAGGCGGCGCACGACTGCCATATCCCGGTCATCGCCGGCGGCGGCGTCTACACGGGCGAGGACATCTACAACATTCTGCAACTGGGGGCCGAGGGGGTGCAGATGGGCACCCGCTTCGTGGCCACCGAAGAGTGCGACGCCGATCCGGCGTTTAAGGAGAGCTACGTGCATGCACGCAAGGAGGATATCGAGATCATCCAGTCGCCGGTCGGTATGCCGGGGCGTGCGATCCACTCGTCGTTTCTGGAAAAAGTGAAGGCGGGGCTGAAACGGCCGAAATCCTGTCCGTTCAACTGTATCAAGACCTGCGACGTTTCGCGCTCGCCCTATTGCATCATGCTGGCGCTCTACAACGCCTTTCGCGGCAGGTTGGAGAACGGCTACGCCTTCTGCGGTGCGAACGCTTGGCGGACGGAGAAGATCCAGAGCGTGCGCGAACTGATCGCTTCGCTGCGGAAAGAGTACGAGAGTTTTTCACTGCGCGACCGACTCTTCCCGAATAAGGGCTGAGCCTCATCCCGAACAGAAATTCGAAAAGAGCGACGAATCGTCGCTCTTTTTTGATGTCGGTTACCCGTCTTTTTCGTACCTTTGCCGCCGTTTATGAATATTCATCTTAAAAATCGACTCATGAAAAAATTTTTCCACTCCATTTCAACCATGATGCTTCTGGTCGCACTGACAGGAATGGGCTTGGCCTCGTGCAGCGAAAGTCCGGAGGCTCCCGAAGATCCGACCGAAAACCCCGACGACGAGGATAAAGGCGACGGCAGCGAGGGTGAAGGCGGCGACGAAAACAAGACCGTCGAACTCAACTACACCGTCGCCGAGGCCGCCTACTGGGGCGACGATTACATGGAAGACGGAACGTCCAACCTGATCGTCTACCTCTACGACTCGCCCCGCGACGAGGACGGCGTCCATACGGGGCCGAAGGATCATTTCAATATCGACATGAACCTTCCCAATTTCAACGGCGGCGAATTGCTGATTCCCGCGAGATCCTATCCGATCGGCGAACCCGAAGTATATGCGCCCAATACGCTCGAACCCGGCTTCGCCGACGAATTCGAGATCGGAGGTGTCCTCTACGGCGACTACTACGGTGTCTTCCACCAGGTCATCGACGCCGAGCAGAACGAAACCTATGAAATGGTCAGCGAAGGCGAGATGACCGTCGGCTATGAGAACGGCGTCTACACGATCGACGCGACCTTCACCACCGAGGAGGGCGTCGTCTACCACGTCACCTACAAAGGAGCCATTACCGTCGACGACGAATCGCTCGGCGAACCGGACGATGAAGATTGGTACAGTACGCTCACCGACGACGTCGAGGTGGACGCCCTTACGCAGGGACAGCTCTATTATATGGGGGCCGACGATAAGTCGTCGCTCTTCGGCATTCTGCTCGGAACCGAAGGCGTTACCCTTTCGAACGGCACCGGCACGGGCGAACTGATGCAGTTTTTCGTCAATGCCGACCCCGATGCCGTCAAGGAACTTCCCGCAGGCAAATACGAGATCGTCCCGCGCAGCGCCCCGATGGAGCCCGAAACGGTAATAGAAGGCTACAAGGAGGGGAATCAGCTCGGCGGATCGTGGTATTTCGAACTAGAAAAGAACTTGACGGTCAATCGCGCCCCCGCCTACGAGGGAACGGTAACGATCGGGCACACCGAGAATACGCTCGACTATACGGTCGATTTCGAGTTCTACGACGACAATCTAGACGAAGGATACATCGTATCGGGGTCCTTCTCCGGCAAAATGGAGTACATCTACGACGCAGGGACGCTTCAAGCCAAAGGCGGACGGGTGACCGCTCCGCGGCGGCCGGCCGACAAGCGTGCGGCACGTATACGCCGATAGACGGCGTGTTTCGAAAGTTACGACAGTCGTCGGATGTACTTTCGGCAAGCGGAACGACAAACGAAGAGGGGCCGGTTATGTCTACCGGCCCCTCCTGTTAAGACGGATTCGAAACGGTTTATTGAAAATAAGGAACCTCGCTCTCGTGCGGCCGGTGCGCGGCCGGTGCGGATTTCAATACGGACAGCGCTCAAGCCGAACGCTGTCCGTCCTTTTCGCGACGAGTCGGCGCGTCGGAGGATTTCTCCGCGTCGCAGTTCTTCCCGCCCACGGCCATACCTGCCATCAACCCGCTCAGATAACTCGACGCCGCGATGCGCAGCAAATAGCGTTCGGCCTCCTTGAAACAGTCGAACTGGCGCAGCGTGTCCGATTCACGCGCAGCGCGCAACGCGGTGAAAAAAAGCGCATCCAACGTGCTGCGAAAATCGTCGGTTCCGGCAATGCGAGTCTTGTAGGTTTCGGTCATCTGCTGCAACAGATCCCGAGAACAGGTTTTCATCATCGTGCATTTTGTCCCGCTGTGCCGTGCGGAAAATTAATTGCCAGAAATACGAGGGCGGCACAGATTCGGCCTTCCCGCGATCCGGTAAACTGTCCCGCGTCGATCATGCGCACGCCGCCGGCGTGCAGACATAACGTGTGATAAAATTCATCAGATGCTGTGAACGACCGCAACTCTCGTCTGGAAACTTCCTTACTATCTAAGAACGAACGGACACCTTCCTGTCGGTGTTTGTGCTGGCAAAGTTATGTTTTTTTTCCGGATACCAACTGTCGGTAGTCGAATTATGCCCTATTCACCTATTTTTCGACCCAACGCGACTACCGGTTGACTTACAATGAAATAAGAACGTCTGATTCAAATATGAACTGAACCGTTTCGAGTAGTTCGAACGGTCGTTCGGGCAATTCGGAAAACTGCGGTGGGATCGAACGGGAACGACCGGTCGCAGGACTCCGGCCGTTTCCGTTACTCGTGGCGGGCCGCACGGAACGCCACCGCCGGAAGGATACTCCCGGACGGATGCGTGCAACAGGTCGGCAACAGTCGTTACCGCTCCTTCTGCCGCCTTTTAATCATCGTTTCAACCTCGCGGATCTTGCCCAACGTACCGCGATTGGCACGATACACCTCGATCACGGCGTCGCCGCCGGCTCGCGCTACGGCCGCAGCATCCCTTCCGTTGCCTCCGCCGAGCGCATATTCCGCACCGCCGGCCAGGTAGGCCGAGAAGAGCAGACTCATCTTCTCCACGCCCAGGTCGGCGCCCAGAACCGGCGCCGTCTCTTCGCTGATCTCATACATCACTTCGTCCGTTCCGGCCGACCATCGGGTGAGAAAGCCGGCGACGCGCAGCCATTCGTCGGATTTGGTCGGGTCGTAAGGCGTCGTGCGCAGCCACTCGGCGCAGCGCAGTACGTCGTCGTTGTAGCGGGCGCAGTCGGCCGCGGTTTCGATTTCATACTTGTCGGGTACGGGAGCGGTCTGCGCGGATACACTCCATGTCGCTGCGAGGCAGAACATGAAGATCGTCAACATGCGATACATAATTTTAAGGTTTTAGGTTTGTCGCCCGAAATTAACGATTTTTCCGCCGAAATGCAACATTTCCGCGACAAAAAACGGCTGCCGGCGGGAGAATTTCCCCGCCGGCAGCCGAACCGTTCGTTCGGGCCGCTCACTCCACAGTCACCGACTTGGCCAGATTGCGCGGCTGGTCGACGTTGCGGCCCTTGTTGACGGCCACGTAGTAGGCCAGCAGCTGCAACGGCACCGACGTAAGGATCGGCGAAAGGCATTCGCATACCTCCGGAATCTCGATCACGTAGTCGGCGATCTTCGCCGCCACCTCGTCACCGCGCGTGACGAGGGCGATGATGCGGCCGTTGCGTGCCTTGATCTGCTGGATGTTGCTCACCGTCTTGTCGTAGATCTTGTCGCGCGGAGCGATCACCACCGTGGGCATGTCGTCGTCGATCAGGGCGATCGTGCCGTGCTTCATCTCGGCGGCGGGACACCCTTCGGCATGGATATACGAAATCTCTTTGAGTTTGAGCGCCCCTTCGAGTGCGGCCGGGTAATTGTAGCCGCGCCCCAGATAGAGGAAATTCTTGGCGTAGGTGAATATTTTGGAGAGGTCTTTCACCCGCGTGTCGAGTTCGAGCACCTCCTGCAACAACTCCGGCAACCGGTGCAGGTCGCGCGTGACCCGTTCGAACGCCTCATCGGCGATCGTGCCCTTCATGCGGCCGAGCATCAGCGCCATCATCGCCAGCACGGTCACCTGTCCGGTGAAGGCCTTGGTCGAGGCGACGCCGATTTCGGGTCCGACGTGGATGTAACACCCCGAATCGGTGGCGCGCGGAATCGACGAACCGATGACGTTGCAGATACCGAAGACGAAGGCGCCCTGCTCCTTGGCCAGTTCCAGTGCGGCGAGCGTGTCGGCCGTCTCGCCCGACTGCGACATGGCAATCAGCACGTCCTTGTCGCTCACGACCGGATTGCGGTAGCGGAATTCGCTGGCGTACTCCACCTCGACCGGTATGCGGCACATGTCCTCGAAGAGATGCTTGCCGATCAGCGCGGCGTGCCACGACGTGCCGCACGCCACGATGAGGATGCGGTGGGCGTCGAGGAAGCGCTCCTTGTTGTCGAGTACGCCCGACAGCACGACGTGCTTGCCGTCGGCGCTCACGCGGCCGCGGATGCAGTCGCGCAGCGTGCGGGGCTGCTCGAAGATCTCTTTGAGCATGAAGTGGGGATAGCCCCCCTTTTCCAGCTCCGAGATGCTCATCCGGAGTTTCTGGATGTTGACCTTCGACTCCTTGTTGTCCATGTTGAAGACGTGGAGCGACTCGCCCCGGTTGATGACGGCGATCTCGTCGTCGTTGAGATAGACCACGCGGTTCGTGTATTCGACGATCGGCGTTGCATCCGACGCGATGAAATACTCGCCGTCGCCTACGCCGATCACCAGCGGGCTGCTCTTGCGCGCCACGACGATCTGGTTGGGATTGCGGCGGTCGATCACCGCGATGGCATAAGCGCCGACGATCTGGTGGCACGCCTCGCGCACCGCTTCGAAGAGCGTGCAGCCCGTGTCGGTACGGATGTAGTCGATCAGCTGGACGACCACCTCCGTATCGGTCTCGCTGCGGAACGCGTAGCCGTGCTGTTCGAGCGCCTTCTTGACCACCGTATAGTTCTCGATCGTCCCGTTGTGCACGATGGCCAGATCACCCGACTGCGAAGCGTGGGGATGGGCGTTCGTGTCGTTGGGTTCGCCGTGCGTCGCCCAGCGCGTGTGAGCGATGCCGACCGTGCCGCTGCGGTCTTTCGACTCGGCGAAATGTTCCAGCGCCGCGACCTTTCCTTTGGCCTTATAGATGTTGAGTTTTCCTTCGTCCGAAATCATGGCTACGCCCGAAGAGTCGTAACCCCGATATTCCAGCCTGTGAAGTCCTTTGATCAGTACGGGATAAGCCTCCTTGCTCCCGATATATCCGACGATACCGCACATAAATGATAAGTTCTGTTTTTAGTGAATCCGATGACTGCGTTTCCGGCCGAACCGAATGCCGTGCGAACCGGACAAGCGCCGCAAAGATACGGATAAGCGAGGGCAATGTCAAATTTATTTGAACATTGCCGAGCGGGAGTATCTTCGGCGGGCCAAAGATACGAAAAGTCGAGTGCAGAAGCAAACGCCAGCCTGATTGTGCCGAGACGGAGTATCTAAGGCGCAAGCCGAAGATAGAAAAACGGTACCGAAAATTTACGGATGACCGGAAATTTTTCGTTATTTTTGTCCTCGCATTCGATTCTTAAAACAAAAATTACGATGAAAAAAGAGTGGAACGATGTCCGGGAATTTCACGAGAAATTCGGTCATCCCGTCGCCCCGCAGCCGCGTATGGTGGAGCGCGGACGCGCCCTGAGCCGCGGGAAGTGGATGAATGAAGAGGTGGCCGAATTTCTTGTAGCACAGGATATTTACGAACAGGCCGACGCCATGATCGATCTGATCTATTTCGCGTTGGGTACGCTGGTGGAGATGGGGCTCGAAGCCGACGAGTTGTTCGACATCGTGCAGAAGGCCAACATGGCCAAACTGTGGTCCGACGGCAAACCGCACTACAACCCCAAGGACGGCAAGGTCATCAAGCCCGACGGGTGGGAAGATCCCGCCCCGAAAATCAAGGCCTATATCGATGCGGTCATCGCCCGCAAGGCGCAGAAATAACGCATTCGAATCCCGAACGCCGGGCGATGCCCGGCGTTTTTGTTGCGAGGAAAGGGGTGTCGGGGTTTCGGATTTTCCGGCTTAATCCAATGGATACCGCTCAGACAGGCGGCGCCTCGGCAAAACCCAAATAAATTTGGTTCTGCACTCGGCTTGCACACTTTGCGGAAGACGAGCTTCCGCTTAGATAGGCGGCGCCTCGGCAAAATGCAAACAAGTTTGCTTTTGCACTCGGCTTGCACTATCTTTGTCCGCATGGAGATCAAACGCGCCACCTTCAAATGCAGCTCGCAGCAATTGTCGCAGATTCCGCGCGACACAATGCCCGACATCGCCTTCATCGGGCGGAGCAACGTCGGCAAGTCGTCGCTCATCAACCTGCTCACCGGCCACGGTTCGCTGGCCAAAGTATCGGGAACGCCGGGTAAGACACGGCTCATCAACCATTTCCTGATCGACGACCGCTGGTATTTGGTCGACCTGCCGGGCTACGGCTACGCCCGCGTCTCGAAAAGCGAACGGGGCGAATTCTCGAAACTCATCACCGACTACGTGTTCCGGTCGGAGAAGATGCACTTCCTCTTCGTGCTGGTCGACTCGCGGCTCGAACCGCAGGCGATCGATCTGCGGTTCATCCGGCTGCTGGGCGAACACGGCATTCCGTTCGGCATCGTCTTCACCAAGACGGACAAGCTCTCGCGCAACCAGCTCGAAAGCAGTGCCGCCCGCTATAAAAAGCAACTGCTGACCGAGTGGGAGGAGCTGCCGCCGCTCTTCTTCGCTTCGAGCGCCAAACGCACGGGGCGCGAGGAGATTCTCGCCTTCATCGACAAATGTTTGAAGGATTCTTAAAAAAAAGCGGGAATCGTTTGCCGCCTTTTCGCAGGATGCTTATATTTGCACCGTCAAATCCCTTCAAACTGTTATGGCCATTCATAAAATCAAGTTCTTTGCCGGCCGCGGTTCCCGCTACCTGGCAGAGAAAATCGTAGCCAGCTACGGCACGAAACTCGGAGAGTCCGAGGTACTGAATTTCAGCGACGGCGAGTTTCAGCCCTGTTTCCTGGAATCGATCCGCGGATGCACGGTCTTCGTCATCCAGTCGACGTTCCCTCCGACGGACAATCTGATGGAACTGCTCATGATGATCGATGCGGCCAAACGCGCTTCGGCGCATCAGGTGATCGCCGTGATGCCCTATTTCGGCTGGGCACGCCAGGACCGCAAGGACCGTCCCCGCGTGCCGATCGGTGCCAAGCTGGTGGCCAACCTGCTCGTCGCGGCCGGTGTCGACCGCATCATGACGATGGACCTGCACGCCGATCAGATTCAGGGATTTTTCGACGTCCCCGTCGATGCGCTCTATGCCAGCGGCATCTTCGTTCCCTACATCCAGAGCCTCAATATCGAAGACCTGTCGATCGCTGCGCCCGACATGGGCGGAGCCAAGCGCGCCAACACCTATGCCAAATACCTTCATACGCCGATCATCATTTCGCACAAGGAGCGTGCGAAGGCCAACGTCGTAGGCAAGATGACGGCCATCGGCGACGTCGAGGGGCGCAACATCATCATCGTCGACGACATGATCGACACGGCCGGCACGATCTGTATGGCCGCCGACATGCTCATGAAGAAGGGGGCCAAGAGCGTCCGCGCCGCCATTACCCACCCCGTGCTGTCGGGCAGCGCCTACGACAAGATCAACGACAGTGCACTTCAAGAAGTGATCGTCACCGACACCATTCCGCTGCGCGAGGGTGAAGACCTCCGCAAGTTTACCGTCCTGTCGGTGGCCGACATCTTCGCCGACGTGGTCGAGCGGGTACACAACTACAAGGAGATCTCTTCGATCTTCTTCAAATAGCCGATCCTCCACGACCGGCAGAACCGGCACGCCGCACAATGTGCGGCGTGCCGGTTTTTCATTTCGCAGGCTGCCTGTCCGACGAACTCCGCCGCACGGCCGGAGGCATCAGCCATCGGTCCGGAAACAGCGATTCCTCCCGACGAAAACGATCCGCGGATGTCCCGCTCAAAAGAAAGGCACACCGCCAATAATGGACAAATACTTTTTTTTATTATCTTTGTTCGTCAGCAAAACAGCGAGAAACAAAACGAACAAAATTACAATCGCGCACAAAAATGAAACACACCACACTTTTCCGCAGCATCCTGCCGCTCTGCATCGCAGGAACGGCGCTGTTCTTCGGAGCCTGCGACGACAACGAAGAGACGGAGGAGATCGGCTCGCTCCTCTTCGAGAGCAAAAACGTAACGCTGGCACTCGACGAAACGGTGCAGCTCCGTGTCCGCCTATACCGGCCCGGTTCGACCGAAAATACATGGTACGACACGACCGCCAACCCCTACAACCTGCAATGGAGCAGCGGCGATCCCTCCGTCGCCAGCGTCGACGCACAGGGACGCCTCACGGGACACGCCATCGGATCGACGGTGATCCGCTGCGCGATGCCCGACAACAGCGTCCACGCCACGACGCGCGTCACCGTGCACGACGGAACCGGCGAATCGCTGGCTGCCGAACTATCCCGGCCTTTCGACGACGCGCTCGTATACAGCCGGTCGGTCTACCTGCAACGCAACACCATCATGCAGAGTTTCGACGTCGAGACCGACGGCACGCTCTGGTATCTCCAATTAGGCGGCAACGACCCCGAACTGCTCTACGTCTTACGCGGCGCCCCCAACGAATCGCCCAAAGACTACATGATGCTGCGCTGGTTCGGTCACGGCACCAATTTCGCAGTCGAGGAACAGGGCGCGGAACGTTACATCTGGATCGGCAGCAACGGCAACAAACTCTCCGACGGCTCTTACAGCCAGAGCAACACCGTCTCCCGACTGAAATACTCCCCTGACAAAAACCGGAAACTCGATCTGTGCGGCGGCGACACCTTCTTCATCAAGGACAAGTGGAACGTCCATCCGGCTATCGACACGGACAACGACATCCTCTGCATCACCGCTTCGACGACCGGCGTCCGCGATTTTATCTTCTACCGGCTGAGCGACGCATTGGCGACACCCCTGAGCAAGGTGACGCTACGCACCCAGACATACGGCGGCGAGGATGCCGATTCCCCGCAGAAAACCGAGACTCGCACCATCGAGGCGCACGACCTCACATCGATCGCACCGCTCGGTTCGTTCACGATATCGGTACCGGGCAAAGACAATCTGAGTCAATACGATTTCCAGGGATTCGACGTACAGGACGGTCTGCTCTATTTCTACGAAGGCGAAGCCGCCGGAAAACAGCCCAAGTCGATCGCATTCGTCACGGTGCTCGATATATCAGGCAACATCGTCGTTCCCCGCACGCAGGTCGGAGCGATCAACGACGTGAACGCGCTGGTGGAGGCGGGCATTTGCAGCAGCGACTCCAACGGATACATCGAGGCCGAAGGCATCAAGATGAAACACGACCGGCTCTACATCGGATTCGCCACGCACGGCCCCGGAGCCAAACGCTGGGCCAACGTTTTCCGCTACTGATCCGCATACGGCGGAGAGGCGCCGCCTCTCCGCCGATAAAGCCGCTCGGGATTCGCATTTCCAAATTCCGAGCGGTTTTTTTCGTATCGACGCACGTTTCGGCTACCGACCGTTCCCGTGCATTCTCCGTCAGGCGATCCGCTCCACCAGGATGCGCGGGTCCTGCTGCAACAACTCGACGAAAGCATCGCCCTTGCGGCTCTTGCGCGCCTGCAACAACAAATTGGCCCGATAGATGATCCCCGACGCGGTACGCTCGCTCTCCAACTCATAAGAGACGATGCCGTAACCGCGCGTCCGCAACAGTTCCAGCGCCTCCTGAATCGCCTCGCGCTCCACGGCAGAGAAGACGAGCGCCGTACGGTGCGCCCCCAACCCGCCGAAGATCAGGTTGAGCACCTCCAACCCCACGAGCGTCAGCACCGTGGCTGCCGCCGCGACGCCGTACATCCCCGCCCCCGTAGCCATGCCTACGCCGGCGATGGCCCACAGACTCGCCGCCGTGGTCAGGCCGCGCACGATCTGGCGGTGGAAGATGATCGCGCCGGCCCCGATGAAACCGATGCCGCTGACGACCTGCGCCGCCACGCGGCTCGGATCGAGCCGCAATCCGTCATGATACGCGAGGAACTCCTCGAAGCCCCATTGCGACACGATCATGAAGAGCGCACTGCCCAGCGAAACGAGAAAGTGGGTGCGGAATCCCGCCTCCTTGACGCGCCACTCGCGCTCGATGCCGACCACCGTACCCAACAGGCCGGCCACCACCAGCCGAAAGATAAAAACCCAAGTCATAACCTAACCCTATAAGATGGTTCCGGCCTGCGGCCGGAACGCTATTCCTTCTTCTCGAATATGACGCCTACGACGTAATAGTGCGGCGACAATCCGACCAGTTCGTCCGTCAACGCAGGATCGATTTCGGAAACGCCGCAACTGCGCACGACGCCCGCCTTCGGATCGTACCAGCCCGAACTGTAAAACGCCAACGGAATCTCTTCGCTTCCGGCTTCGACCGCCGAGAGCTTGAACGGCCGCAAGCTGTAAAAATAGCGAGGTTCGCCGCCCGCCCCGCTGTCGCGTAATTCGAGCGGCAGACTGAACCGCATCATTCCGGGGATATGCACCGTCAGCAGCTTCGTCGAATCGTTCTTCTGCGAAAAAATCAGCGTCAGCGAACGTCCCCGCACATACTCGGTCGTCGTTTCGGGCAGGTGGAGCTCCTTCCTGAACCCCCTTCGCACCTCTTCGGGCATTCGTGTCAACTGCTGCCGCGTACCGCCTGCACGCACGGTATACAACCGTTCGGTTCCCGTGCTGTCCGCCTCGTCGAGATAGACGGCCACATCGTAGTTCTCACGTGTGAAATCGCTGAAATCGAAGCGCAGCACATCGACGCCCAACGCCCCGAGCGCCGCCACGACATCCTCCTGCTGCACCTCGGCCGGGCGCACGCGCAACTGCTCCTGTGCCGAAACCGTGCCGAAACACAGGCAGGCGGCAACGGCAATCCTCATCGTTTTTCCTTTCATGGTTGACGGCGTCTGATATGAAGGACAAGATAAGAAAAGCCGCTGACAAAAGCAAATCTTATTTGCAGTTCGCCGAGGCTGAGTATCCGAAGCGATGCCGAAATACGAAAAGACGCATGCAAAAGCGAACTTCGGTTCGCTCTTGAAAATGAAGGATCAAACATTCCGTTCCGTCATCCGGAAGAAGAACCTGAAAGAATTCCGACGTGAGGATCGATTGCCGGAGTATTTGCGGGCCGAAGACTGCGAAGTACACCCTTATAGCGGGTCTCCGCGGCGCACTCTTCGACCCGGGCGACACAACGTATCGCCCGCGAAATCGGGCACCCGCACCCCGCGATAGCGATCGCAGCGGAAAGGCCCGACCGGCGGCGTGCCGTAAAAAAACGGCGCCGAGCGAAGAATCTCCGAAATAATTCGTATCTTTGCACGCTATGTTTAACTAAATTACTTTTACGACAATGCCAAAAATGAAAACTAATGCCGCTGCAAAGAAGCGTTTTACTTTCACCGGCACAGGTAAGATCAAGCGCAAACACGCTTATCACAGTCACATCCTGACCAAAAAGACGACGAAACAAAAGCGCAACCTCTGCTATTCGGGCACGGTTTCGCAGGCCGACGAGGCCAAGATCAAGAACCTGCTGGTGAAATAATCCGGCCGGAGTTCGCACTTTTTATTAACACGGAGCGAATCAGCCCCGAAGAACGTGAGAGAATCACGTCGCTGACAGCTCTATCAAAAACTTTTAAGTATGCCACGTTCAGTCAACGCTGTTGCGTCACGCGCAAGAAGAAAAAAGGTTTTGAAGCTTGCCAAGGGTAACTTTGGTTCAAGGGGAAATGTATGGACCGTCGCCAAAAACACGGTCGAGAAGGGTTTGCAGTATGCCTACGCACACCGCCAGCTCAAGAAGCGGACGTTCCGTTCGCTGTGGATCACGCGTATCAACGCCGCCGTCCGCGCCTACGGGATGACCTATTCGGAGTTCATCGGCAAAGTCAACGCCAAAGGTATCGCCATCAACCGCAAGGTCATGGCCGATCTGGCGATGAACGAGCCGAAAGCATTCGAGGCAATCGTAAAAGCAGTTAAATAGCCGGTCGGCGGCATCCGCAGGCGCTGCCGCCGGATGTCGGGATCGTGCGGTCGGGTTGCAGTCCGGTTCGTCCGGAGCAGCCGAACCGCGACATCGAGCGGGGTTTTGGTCGTTTGGCCGACACCCCGCTCAATCTTTTCCGCCCGAAATCCGAACGAAGCGACAAGGTGTGCCGAATGTTTCCCGACCGAAGGCAAGCGTACCGACACAACCGGTAACGAACTTTCGCCCCTGCTTTTCCGACCGCTTGCAAACGCTCCTGTCCTTATTCTCGATTTTCATCCGCCTGCAAGCGGGATTCCATTCACTCCGTAATGATCTTCACTGTACGAACGATTTTCCCCGTCTGCGTGATGCCCTCGATCGTAATGTCGTAATCGGCCGGTGCGTCGGAGGTGTAGAACTCGATGGTGGCCTGTCCCGTATCGTCGAGCTTGACGGTCGGATTCCAGTAGAGCGTCGTGCGGTAGTCGGGAACCATCGAACGGCGGGCTTTCTCCGTCGCGTATGCCGGAGCGTAGAACTCAGCAGGCGTTTGGTAACCCAAAGGAGAGGCGAATTCCACATCGCGGGCGGGAAGTGTGCGGGTCGCATCATCCAATTCTTTTCCCTTTTTCGTCGTAATCGAGATAATACCAGCCTGTTTCCAATGAGACACACCCCATAATACCATATTGCCGCCTTCGATTAAATCGATCCGTGAGACGATTTCAAGAGGATAGTATAAAATATCCGGGACATTATCGAAATCGTCGATATATTGGATTTGTCTCTTGTTGCCTCCTGTACTTTGTTGTGCTGAATTGGTATTCGAGTAATTCATTCCGGTAAAGTCGCTCCATCCCCCCGGATCAGGAATCGGAGAAAGACGTGTTTGCGTTTTATGATTCCTGTTCATTCCGGTTGACCGGGAGGCTCGCATTGGGTTCATCTCTCCTACGGTTTCCTCCAATCTTCCGTCGACCATGAATCCGGGGCGGTATCCTCGATATGACACTTGCCGTCCTACTACGGACATTCCCGGCATCCTTGCGATGAAGTCGAGGATGGTTCCGGCCCCCGATTCCTTGATCTGCTCGGTCGTCCACGTGCGTGCGGCCAGCCGATGCTCGGGTCGAGTGGATTCGAGGCGTTTGTGATGCGTGACATACACCGTGTCGATGAGGATGTTGCGCATGTCGGTCTGCCCGCGCTGCTCGATGTAGTACCGTGCCTGTGCAATGTAGGGCTTCTTCTGCTCCTGCGCAGGCACGCGGGGCAGCGTCCCCACCTCGGGGAACGAATCGCG